>Ga0265760_10000001_pt1 | contig 217786 bp, 197 predicted proteins | sample NZIome_2_FD_200831 | JGI IMG/M metagenome (GOLD analysis project Ga0265760, IMG submission 200831) | Metatranscriptome of rhizosphere microbial communities from Maridalen valley, Oslo, Norway - NZI1 (Metagenome Metatranscriptome) | ecosystem: Host-associated > Plants > Roots > Rhizosphere >...
ACGAAAATTTCCTTCGCCTGCAGGATGAGCTGGCCGGCACCGAAAACCGCATCGCCGTCGAGCGCCGCCGCTACAATGAATTGATCCAGGACTACAACACCTACATCACGCTCTTCCCCAACAACATTTTCGCCGGTTGGGCCGGCTTCCAGCGCAACAACGCCTACTTCCAGGCCACGCCGGAATCCCAGCAAGTGCCAAAGGTAGCTTTCCCCGGCGCGCAAGGCCAGGGCATGCCCGCCCCCGGCGCGGCACCGCCCGCTCCCGCCCTCCCCGCACCCGCTACGGCTCAGCCCTAGGAGCCAACTTCATCGTGATTGAGTGGCAAGTCGGGCATGTCATTTTGGTCGTTCTGTGGACTGAATGACAGAATCCCGAGGCACGCGCGTGGGCCGCAGTGGTGATGTGCCCGCTGATCGCGGATTGTTTTCGCCACCCAATAGCGCGTGATTTTGTGGCCTCCCGTCGAATGGTGATCGTTGCCATGCGACCCCTCCTTGGCGTGCTCGGCAAAATGGTACAGGCCACGTCGCATGTCAATTGAACGGATAATACCCGCACTATTGACCCCCGCGCCCACACGGGATACGCTTTTCCTGTCCCGTACATGCCCGCTAAACCTCAGGAGGCAGCGCCGCCAAACTTGATGAAACAAACCGTACCGCTGGCCGGCGGAGTTTCTGAACTTTTCGGCACGCTCGATGAGAATCTGAAGCTGCTGGAATCCTCTCTGGGCGTCACCACCCATTTTCGCGACAGCGAAATCGAAATTCAGGGCGAACCCGCCCAGGTGCATCGCGCCGCGCATATTTTCGAGGATTACAATCGGCTTATCCGCGAGGGCCGCACTCTCACAAACGGCGAAGTGAAAGACTTAATCCGCATCGCCTCGCGCGAGCCATCGATTTCCGTCCATAGCGTGGCTTCCGAAGGGCGCACGCGCGCCTTTGGCAAGAAACAAATTCTTCCACGCAGTCCCAACCAGCGCACTTATATGGAGCTGATTGAAGCGCACGACATGGTTTTCGGCATCGGCCCCGGCGGCACCGGCAAAACTTATCTCGCCGTCGCCATGGCTGTTTCCGCCTTGCTCACCAAGCAGGTGAACCGCATCATTCTTGCGCGTCCCGCCGTTGAAGCCGGCGAACGCCTCGGGTTTCTCCCCGGCACATTGCAGGAAAAAGTTGACCCATACATGCGCCCGCTCTATGACGCGCTTCACGACATGCTAGATCCCGATAAGCTCGACCGCTTCCTCGAAAAGGGCATCATTGAAGTCGCGCCGCTGGCCTTTATGCGCGGACGTACGCTTAACGATTCCTTCGTCATTCTCGACGAAGCGCAGAACACCACCAGCGAGCAGATGAAAATGTTTCTCACGCGCCTGGGCTTCAATTCCAAAGCTGTCATCACCGGCGACGTCACGCAGATTGACTTGCCCGGCCCGCGCCGTTCCGGCTTGCTCGAGGCTATCGAAGTTGTGGGCGGCATCGAAGGCATCTCGCTCATTTATTTCAATGACACGGATGTCGTGCGCCATAGCCTCGTCCAGCGCATCATTAAGGCCTATGACGAATTTGCCGCCGGCCCGTCACCGCGTAATGTGCCTCACGGGAGTGGGCTGCACGGTAACGGTCCACGTGCCGCAGCTCCCGAAAATGTCCGGCGCGGCGTCGCCGAATAGCCTGTCGTGATGGTTGTCAACCGTCAGCGTCGCGTTCGCATGCCTATTGCATCTGTCGAAGAATTTTTTCTTCGCGCCTGCCGCGCGTTGCGCGTTTCGCCGGACTCGGTCACGGTGTGCTTCGTCTCCAATCCGGTGATGGCTCGCTGGAACGCGCGCTATCGCGCCAAACGCGGCCCCACCGACGTCCTTTCATTTCCATCGGTATTCGACGGCGCAAGTTCCGGCAGAAGTGAGAGCGCCCGCGCATTGCCTTTCAAGGTGTCGCGCCTTCATCCGCGACATCGTCAGCCGCCAAAAAGGAAAGGCGCTTCAGCCCCTGAAGTCGCGAGCAATTCTGGAGCGGAGGAAGTCTATCTTGGCGATCTCGCCATTGCTCCAGCCGTGGCTCGTCGCAATGCCCGCCGCTTTCGCCGCACCTTCGACAGCGAACTTCGCATTTTGATCTTGCATGGCATGCTGCATCTGCTTGGCTACGACCACGAAACCGATCAGGGCCGCATGGAACGCCGCGAAACCCATCTACGCCGCAGTCTGGGACTCTCCTGACGCCATGGACGCGCTTCTTCACACGCTGGAATGGTTTTTTCTTGCCGCTGGGCTTGTCGTCCTGGCTTATCTGGACCGCGTCTATCGTGAGCTTGGCCGCGTCTCGTTTGGTCCCGTGCGTGAAAATCTCGAAGACTTCGCCGCGCACATCGAGCCGCGCCTGCGCGTCGACCGTCGCCGCGCCGCAACCTCCTTTAGCATTCTCGTGCGCTTGTGGCTGGCGCTTGCCGCCGTCCTTCAGGCGCACCACATCGTTCATGTCACCGCGTCCACTCGTGAGATTGCCGTCGGCATCGTCTTTCTTCTAGGCGGAGAAATCGTCATCGGCATGCATTTCATTCCCGTGCTGCTGCTGGTACGCACGCGCAGCCGCTGGCTCACTCCGTTGATTCCCGCGTTGCGAGCGTTGCTCTGGCTAACATGGCCGGTGGAAGCCGCATTGCAGTTTTTTGTCACGCTTCTACATCTTGGCGAGAAAGGAGATGACGCCGATCCCGCACCCAACCAGGAAATTCTCGAAGCCCTGGTGGACGAAGCCACCGAGCGCGGCATCATCGAGCACGGCGAAGCTCGCCTTATCGAGCAAGTTGTCGAATTCGGCGACAAGCGCGCCAGCGAAGTAATGACGCCTCGCCCCGACGTTGTCGCCATTCGTGCCAATGCCTCGCTCGCCGAGCTTCGCGCGCTGCTCCTCGAAAAACATTTTTCGCGCGTGCCCGTCTTCGAAAATGATCTGGATGACGTCATCGGCGTCGTCGTCGCCCGCGACCTGCTCCACTTTCCCGAGCGCGACGCCGCGCAGCACACTGTTCGCGAGCTTGTTCGCCCGGTTCTGTTCGTCCCGGAAACAAAATTGGGCTCTGAGTTGCTGACCGAAATGCGCCGCAAAAATCAGCAGATGGCCGTGTGCATTGACGAATACGGTTCCACCGCCGGGATCGTCAGCGTTGAAGACCTGATCGAGGAAATTGTCGGCGAAATTGGCGACGAGCAGCGTCCGCCCGCGCCGGACGTGGTTCGCGAGCCTTCCGGCAGCTTCGTTCTTCGCGGCAGCCTTCCCCTCGGCCGCCTTCAGGAATTATTTCGCGTTGAATGGGACGATGATCCCGACAGGGAAGGCGCCACCACCGTTGCCGGACTTCTCAATCGCGTCGCCGGCCACATTCCCGCCGCGGGCGAAACCTTCACCTACGAAGGCATCAGCTTCGAGATTCTCGAAGCTAATCAACGCAAAGTTTTGCGCGTGCGCGCGCGGGGCGAAGCCGAAGTCCCCAGCGCGGCAAAGGCGGCATCGTAATGTTTCACTCCGGTTTCATCGCCATTATTGGGCGGCCCAACGCCGGCAAATCCACGCTGGTGAACGCGCTTACGGGACACAAAGTCGCCATCGTTTCCAATCGCCCGCAGACCACTCGCAACCGCATCCAGGGGATCGTCAACCGGCCCGGCGCGCAGGTGGTGTTAATTGATACGCCCGGTCTGCACGCCGCGCGCTCCGCGTTGAATCGCCAGATGCTTGACGAAGTGAATCAGGCGCTCCACGGCGTGGATGTGCTTGCCATCATGGTGGACGCTTCCGAGAAGCTCCGCGAAGATGACCGCCTCGCTCTCGACCGCGCGCGCCATTTCGGCGGCCCGGTTTTTCTTCTTCTTAACAAGATTGACCGCATCGCCAAGGAACGCCTGCTTCCATTGATGGCGCAGTTCAGCCAGGAGCATCACTTCGCCGCGATTTTTCCGATTTCCGCGCTCACCGGCGACGGCTTGCCGCAATTGCTCGACGCCTGGATCGCCGTGCTGCCGGAAAATCCGCCGTTTTTTCCTACCGATCAATTCACTGACCAGCCCGAACGTTTTCTGGCCGCCGAATTCATCCGCGAAAAAGCCATTCGCGCCACGCGCGAAGAAATTCCTCACGCCGTTGCCGTTTTTGTGGACCGCTTCGAGGAAGATGGCGAGCTGTTGCGGATTTACGCCACGCTTTACGTCGAGCGCGACGGTCAGAAGGGAATCCTCATCGGCAAAAACGGCGAGATGATCAAACGCATCGGCACAGAAGCCCGGCGCGACATCGAAGAGCTTCTCGGCGCGCACGTTTTCCTCGACCTGCACGTCAAGGTCGTCCCCAACTGGCGCGAGCGCCACGACTTCGTCCGCCAAATCGATTGGCGTCGCCAACTCGATCAAATCGCCTCCGCCCAGGGTGTAGCCGAGGATGAGGTCCACTCGGACTCAGCTAACGAGACCGGTCCGACGGATGGCCCCGATCAAAGCGGGTTGAAGACGAGCAACTAGGCACCGTAGCGCGGTATTATGCCGCGTTTGTTAGGAGGTACTGTGCCGCTGGCAGGGTGGATCGGATCGGTCCGAGCACGATCATTCGCCGCTCCGGCTTATCCCACCAAATATCACGTCAAGAATTTGCCGCCGTCCAGATCGCATCCAGATATTCCTGCGTCTTGAGTGAAGACGCGGCAAACTCAGCTTGCCGACCAACGTTTCCGGAAGCCGCCAGTTCGGCGAAAGTCTCGATCATCGCGACTTCCGCCGAAATATTCGACGGCGTTGCAACAAACGTCACGTCTTTGCGCGTCGCCAATCCTGTCCGATGTGAATAGCCGGTTGTGATGTCCGTGTTTTTGAAGGCGAAGCTATTGGCCCAATCCAGAACGAAATCATCCATCTCGATGACGCCGCCGGTTCCCAGAAGTTGCAAGTTCATGATTGCCGTAGCGCCGATGTAGCCGATGTCGAAGGTGGAGACTTCGCCGCCATCAAACGCGATCAGGCCCGCGGCGCGCACCACGGCGGTGGATTCGGCGTCGCGTTCCACTACAGCCGCGATTTTCGTGATTCGCCCTTGCGGACGAAGGTACTCGACCACCGCCCGCATCGAATACCACGCCATGTCTCCCAGCGCCCCCATCGGTTCCAGCTTCACGTTGAAGCGAATGTTGCTGCGATCCGAAAACGGAAAGTAAAATGTGGTGTGGAGCGATCGCGGCGAGCCAATCTTCTCCGCGATGGACGCTCGGATTGCCGCGGTGCGGGAATGATGGACGAAATGCGTCGCATCCATGAACGCGACACGTTTGGCTGCCGCTGCAGCGGTCATTCGAAGAACGGAAGCATGGCTAATGAAAGGTTTTTCGACCAAAACATGTTTGCCCGCCGCAATCGCCGCAAGCGCAATGTCTTCCTTGGCAGCCGTGGGAGTTGCGATGTACACGGCGTCCAGGTCCGTGCGATCGAGCAAGCCGTTCAAGCCTTGAATCGCCAGAATGCCGGAGCGTTCGGCTACGAAACGCTGCGCAGTTTCAATCTGTCGTCCCGACGCGGCAATCAATTGCGCGTTTTTCGCTTTGCCGATCGCATCCGCGATAACTCCGGCAATCATTCCCGTTCCAATAATTCCAAACCCGATCCGAGACATTTTCAGACCTCCTTCTATCAACCAAAATGCGCAATCGATTCCATGATTCTTGCGATGATCGGTTTTGTGCGGCCTAAGAAGCGGCTAAATTCGAGCGCGCGCTAAACGCCACTCAACCCGAACCATCGCGCGTATTGTACGGGCTTAGGCGAGGGATTCTATTTCTTTTGGCATGGCGCTGCATTGCGCAGCCAATCGTGGCCACGCCCTTCATTCGCCGTTTCCCCGCGAGCCGCCCGCAATTCCCAGCGTTTTCATCTTTCTATATAGATGGCTGCGTTCGAGGCCCAGCGCCGCCGCCGTGCGAGTCATGTTCCACTGATTCTCTTCCAGCTTGTGCAAAATAAAATCGCGTTCGTACGCCGCGCGCCCCTCCTGCAAGGTCGCCGCAGGCCCCGCGGCGGCCCGCGCCGTACCCGCGCCCGTCCCGATCGCGCCGCGAAAAACTTCCGGCGGCAAATGATGCGGCTCGATCTGCTCTTCCGGACACATGATCACGATGCGCTCCACCAGATTGCGCAGCTCGCGCACATTCCCGGGCCACGGATAGCGACGCAGAATTTCCAGTGACGCGGAAGTAAATTCATGGGCCCGGCGTCCGTATGCCTCCGTATACTCCGCCAGAAAATGCTGCGCCAGCACGGAAATATCGCCTGTGCGATCGCGCAGCGGAGGGACCCAGAAGGGAATCACGTTCAGCCTGTAAAATAAATCCTCGCGAAACGCGCCGCGCGCGATTTCTTCTTCGAGCCGCTTGTTGGTCGCGGCGATCACGCGCACGTCCACTGTGATGGGCTCGCTCGACCCCACCGGTTCAACGCTTTGCTGTTCGAGCACGCGCAACACTTTCGCCTGAGTTTTCAGACTCATGTCCGCCACTTCATCCAGAAAAATTGTGCCGTCGCCCGCGCGCTGAAATTTTCCAGCCTTGTCTTCGCCGGCGCCTGTAAAACTCCCCTTGCGGTGCCCGAAAAGTTCCGATTCAATCAGCTCTTCGGGAATTGCCGCGCAATTCACTTCGATGAAGGGGCCGCGAGCACGCAAACTTTGCGCATGCAGCGCGCGCGCAATCAATTCCTTACCCGTTCCGCTTTCGCCGTAAATCAATACGCGCCCGTTCGTCGGCGCGGTCAGCGCAATTTGCTGCCGCAAAGCTTTCATCGGAATGCTCTCGCCCAAAATCTGATAGCGCTTCTCGACTTCGCCGCGCAGCCGCCGGTTTTCTTCCTCGAGCCGCACAAATTCCAGCGCGTGGCGCACCGACAGCACGGTCTTCTCCAGCGACAACGGCTTTTCGATAAAGTCGAACGCCCCTAGCTTCGTCGCCCGCACCGCCGTTTCGATATTGCCGTGCCCCGAAATCATAATCACCATCGGCGCTGCCGGGTCTTCCTTCAATTTTTGCAGCGTCGCCAGTCCATCCATTCCCTTCAGCCAAATATCCAGCAGGACAAGCTCATACGATTTATCCTGCACCGCCCGCAGACATTCTTCGCCGCTGCTCACGGCATCGACCGAATAGCCCTCGTCTCGCAGCAGCGCTCGCAACGACTGCCGTATCCCGCTTTCGTCATCCACAATCAAAATTGCCGTGCTCACGCTTCCCCCGCGCTTTCTGCTCGCGTCCCTGCCGGCACAATGGGCGCTTCGGTCGCCGGAAGATGAATGATGAATCGCGATCCCAGCGGAACATTGTCCTCCACGCGCAGGACGCCGTTGTGCTCCGCAACAATGCGGCTCGCGATTGCCAACCCCAGGCCGGTGCCGCGCCCTTTGGTGGAAAACTGCGGCAGAAACAGCCGCTCTTTGTCCTTGGGCGAAATTCCTGGTCCCGTATCCGCGATGACAATCTCCACGCCTTCACCGCGCGCGTCGAGCCGCGTGGATACTTCGATTTCGCGCACCGCCGTTTCTTCCAGCGCTTCCGCCGCGTTGTCCATCAGATTGACGATCACGCGCCGCAGCAATTCGGCATCGGCGCGCGCGCCGGGAAGCCCAGCGGCAAGTTCCGTCCGCAGTGTGATCCCTTCGAGTCGTCCGCGAAAACTATCCAGCGCCGCCGTCACAATGCAATTGATATCTGAGGGCTCAAGCCGCGCGGAAGGGAAGCGCACAAACTGCGAAAACTCATCCACCAGCGTCGCCAGCGCGGTCACTTCCTGCTCGATCAGCGCTGAACATTCCGACACCAGCGCCGTCAGCTCCCGCAATTCTTTCTCGGGGTCATCCCCGGCGCCGGTCCGTGACTTCGCGCGCTCCAGATGACGCAGCAGCCGCTGCGCGGAAAGCTGAATCGGCGTCAGCGGGTTTTTGATTTCGTGCGCAATGCGCCGCGCCACCTCCTGCCACGCCGCCGCTTTTTGCGCTCGCAGCAGTTCTGTCAAGTCGTCAATCACCAGCAGGTAGCCGGGATTGTCACGCCGCGTCCCGAGCGCCCTCACGGTCACGGCGGCGTTCACGTACCGCCCCGGAGCGGTCAATTCCATCTCGCGCGAAGCCACGCCCAGCCGCAGCGAACGCCGCATCAGATGCTGGATGTCGCGCGCTACTCCCTCGCCCACTAATGCAGGTAGTGTGCCCGCGCACCCGGCTGGCCCACCCAGTATGGAAACCGCTGCGGCGTTTACGCGCGATATTTCTCCGTCGGGAGAAAGTGAAATTACTCCCGTAGGAATATTTTCGAGAATAGCTTCCATCAATTGCCGACGCCGCTCGCGTTCCTCGAACGCCGATTGCAGGTTTCGTGTGAACTCGTCAATTTGCCGCCGGCTGTCGCCGAGCTGCGCCGTCATTTGATTGAACGAAGTTACCAGCGTTCCCAATTCATCGTGCGCCTGCACGGAAACGCGATAATCGAAATTTCCGCTTGCCACTTCCTGCGTGGCCTCCGCCATGGCTTGAATCGGCACGGTCACAAGTTTGGCCAGGAAGAGCGCCACCCACGTCGAAGTGCTCAGTAGCAGCAACGTCACCAGCAGCAGCGCCAGCAAAATCTGCTTCTTGTACGTCCGGATTTGCTCGCGTTGCTGCAAATAAATCAGGCTCTGCTGGTCCATCGCCGTGATGCGTTCCAGGAAATCATCCGGCAAGCGCTGCGCCACCATGATTGCTCCGCTGGAATCCGGCGCACTCGCGGCGAGATAAAGATGCTTTCCGATCTGCCAGATTTCCTCGCCTCCCGGAAACTGCCGCACCCGCCAGGGAACGACGCTCAATCCTGCTTCCGCCTTGGCGCTGGAATTCGCCGCTTCCGCTGCGGAGGGCGGCAGTAATTCCTCGCTTTCGGTCACTCTGCCGGAGCTGCTCAATTGCCATGCGGCATCCACGCTTCCGCCGAAGGTCTTCACGGCAGCCGCGGAATCCATCTGGCGCGCCGCCGCTTGCGAAGCCAGCGCATGCAGCTTCGCGTACTGCGATGCTTGCGTTTCCTCTAACAGGCCGCGGCCCGCCGCCGCCGCATTCTCCAGCGGTCGCGGGAACCATAGATTTAGCGTTCGATTCAGCAGCGCGTAGCTGAAGAAAAACAGGAATACGACCGGCAATAGCGAGACACCCGCCGCGCCGAAAAGCATCTTCGTCTTAAACCGCGAGCCCAGTTGTCCCGCGCGCCGCTCCGTCCACAGCCTCACGAAGCTCCGCGCCAGAATCAGCCCGAAAATTAGGAATGCCGCGAAGATGAACGTGGAAAGCGCGAAGAGCGCCGCGAACGCGTTGCCGCGCTCCGGTCGCACGGGTACTCGCAGCGAGCCCAGCGTGAAAACGGCCGCCGCCAGCAACACCAGGGCCACGCCGCCTAGAATCAGCCAAAGCCGCCGTGTGCCCTTTTTCGCCATCACAAATCCATCCGAAAGCTTCCCAGGGGGCACCCGACGCGATCGCCTGTAGACCCTAAGTGGCGCACATTGACCGTGGCACGTTCCACGTTGACCCATGCTGCCATCCGCACCACGATCACAGGGCCGATCACTTCAACGCCGTCCGCCCGGGCTGCATCCTTGCGCTCCCAATTTCTGCCGTAAATCGTGTAAACAACGGGGAAATGGCGTCTGCTCCTGCACCACGGCTGATGGTCCTAACCGGCCACCTGCGGCACTGACATTCAGTGTCGTATGGCGGTTGGATTGCACCTGTAATGCCATGAACTGGAAGATAGACGCTGCCAGCGACTTAAGTCAAGCAAGCGTGTGGCAAAATTACAACACTCCAGTGATGCGCCCGAACTCTGTCGCTCCCGCGCCCTTAGCCGTCGCTTCCGCGCCCCCGGCCGCAATAGCCCGGCAAGACTAAGGTAGTCAATTTAAAGGGCTGTGTGTGCCCGCATGGGCTTTGCCCTGAACTGTCTCAATTGCGGCGTCTCTGCATACCCATAGGGCCTCCGCAAGCAAAAGGGAGAACCATCCGTGACGGGAAATTCTCTGACCGAACTGCTGCACCACACGATCGACGCAAAGGGCAGCGATTTGCACCTCTCCACAAACACGCCTCCCCGCATGCGCGTGAACGGCCGCCTGCGCCCCATGGAAATGCCGATACTCAGTGCCGAGGATATCAAGGAGCTTACCTACAGCCTGCTCACCGACGCGCAAAGGCACCGCCTGGCCACGGAAATGGAACTGGATTTCTCATTCGGCATCAAGGATTTGGCACGCTTCCGCGCCAACATCTTTCATCAGCGTGGCGCGCTCGCCGCGGCATTTCGCGTGATCCCCTGGGAAATCTCCAGCTTTGAAGCCCTGGCCCTGCCGCCCGTGGTCGAGCAGCTTTGCGACAAACCCCGCGGTCTGGTGCTTGTCACCGGCACCACCGGCTCCGGAAAATCCACCACGCTCGCGGCTATGATCGACAAAATCAACAACCAGCGCGAGGACCATATCCTCACAATCGAAGACCCTATTGAGTTTCTGCACACCAACAAAAAATGCCTGGTAAATCAGCGCGAAGTGAATTCCGACGCTCTCTCCTTTTCCCACTCTTTGCGTTCCGCGCTTCGCGAAGATCCCGACGTGGTCCTCATCGGCGAAATGCGTGACCTCGAAACGATTGAATCCGCCCTGCGCATCGCGGAAACGGGTCATCTCACCTTCGCGACGCTGCATACCAATTCCGCCGCTTCCACCATCAATCGCATCATTGACGTATTTCCCGCCTATCAGCAATCCCAGGTTCGCGCGCAGCTCTCCATGGTGCTTGAGGGAATTCTCTGCCAAACACTGCTTCCCGCCGCCGACGGCAATGGGCGCGTGATGGTGATGGAAATTCTGATTCCCACGCCCGCCATCCGCAATCTGGTGCGCGACGATAAAGCTCATCAGATCTACTCAGCCATGCAGACCGGCACCGGCCAGAGTGGCATGCAAACCTTCAACCAGGGCCTCGCCAACGCTGTCTTCCAAAAGCGGATTACACAGGAATCCGCTCTTTCATGCTCTTCCCACCCGGAGGAGTTGCACGACATGATTCGCCGACGCGCTATCGGCGCGCCAACAATCGTAAAAGCCGTGGGCGGTCGGTAGCACGCGTTCGCAAAAGAAAAATTATGACCACAACAATTCAAGCCGCCGCACGAACCCCGTTCTGGAAAATGGACATGGGCGAGATGATGGCCGCTCTGCGTACGGGAAAGCGCACAGCCGACGGAACAATCGCAAAACGAAAAATTCGCGGCAAAGTAAAAAGCAAGGAACTGGCCGTCTTCACGCGCCAATTGTCCGTCATGATTGACGCCGGGCTTCCCCTAGTCCAGTGTCTTGACATCCTCGCCGAGCAGCAGGTGAACCAGGCATTCCGGGAAATCCTCCGTGCCGTCCGTTCCTCGGTCGAGCAGGGCGCCACACTTTCCGTCGCCATGCGCCGGCACTCCAAGGTTTTCGATGCGCTCTATTACAACATGGTCGAAGCCGGCGAAACCGGCGGCATTCTCGACGTCATTCTGCAGCGCCTTTCGGTCTATATCGAAAAAAGCGTGAAGCTGAAGCGTGCCGTTCAGAGCGCCTCGATTTACCCCATCGCCGTGATGGGCATTGCGGGGCTGGTGGTCACTCTTCTGCTGTGGAAGGTGGTGCCCATCTTTGTCACCTTGTTCAAGGGGTTGGGTGCCGCCCTGCCACTACCTACGCGTATTGTGATTGGGTTGAGCGATGTGATCGGCAGCATCTATGGCCTTCTGCTTTTGGTTTTGCTGATTGGCTCCGGGATCGCTCTGCGCATGTGGCGGGGCACTCCGCGTGGTCGTCTCCAGTTTGATATTGTTCTGCTTCGCCTTCCGGTCATTGGCCCACTCCTCAGAAAAATCGCTGTCGCACGATTCTCCCGCACTTTGGGCACTCTGATTTCCAGCGGTGTCCCCATCCTCGAAGCTCTGGACATCACCGCCCGCACCGCCGGCAACGCCGTCATCGAGAATGCCATCTTGTCCACGCGTCACGCCATTGAAGCGGGTCGCTCGCTGGTGGAGCCCTTGCGCGAAAGCAAAGTTTTTCCCAGCATGGTCACCCAAATGATCGCCGTCGGCGAACAGACCGGCGCCATGGACGTCATGCTCCAGAAAATCGCAGATTTCTACGAGGATGACGTGGACGCCGCGGTCAAAGATCTTCTCACCGCCCTCGAGCCTCTCATTATTGTTTTCCTCGGCCTTGTTGTCGGCGGAATCGTGATTTCCATGTATCTGCCGCTGTTCTCCCTCATTGGCCAAATGGCCGGAGGCCATTCCTGATGCGCTCTCCGCCATCGTTCCTTCGCATATCGCCAGTCGTCACGCGGCTTAATTTCCGGCCGCGCAGGGAAGCCGCATCATTGTGAAACGCCCTGTTCATTCCCTGAATCGGATGCGCTGGTGGGCTCGCATGCGCTTCTTTGTTCTCACGCTTCTCGTCGTAATGATCGCCGCCCTGCGCCGATTCACGCCTGTCCATATTCAGGTGAACTTGCTCATTCCCTTAGCTGCGGCATGGTATTTCGTGGGCTTCGCATGTCTCGCCCTTAACAAATGGGCTCCGCGGCTTCCTGGACTTCGCTATCTGGGAATGACCGCTGATTTAATCATGGTCACTGGGCTGGTTTATGTCACGGGCGGCCAGGAAAGTTTTTTTGCTCCGCTTTTCTTACTCATGGTCTTGCTGGCAGCCGTCTTGTTCCCCGCTCGCGGCATCTACGTCGTCGCCGGCGGCGGATTCGTAATGCTCGGCTCGGTGGTCATGCTCGCTTATTACGGTTTTCTGCCTCGAACCGCCGCGATCATTCCGGCTCCACGTGCGCTGCAATCCTGGCTTATTTCCTACCTGGTGGCCCTTTACGGCGTCGCCTATCTTTGCAACCTGTTGGCGCGATCCTTGCGAAATAAGGGCGCGGAGTTGGATCTGAAACGTGAGGAGATTCACGACCTTAAAACGCTCACCGACGACATTCTGCAATCCATGCGCGGCGGCCTGTTGCTAGCTGACGAGCAAGGCCGCATCCGCCTCGTCAATCGCGCCGGCGCGGAAATTTTGGGTTTCTCCCCGGACGCTCTGCGTGATCGTTCCCTTCGCGAAATTCTTCCACAGTTCTGGCCGAAAACGGGAGCTGCCAGCGAGGCCGTGCTTGCTACCCGCAGGGAGATTGTCCTTACTGCGCCGGGGCGATCCCCGCGTTACTTGGGGCTTTCGTCTTCAGCGCTTCAAAATCGCGCCCATGGTGCCGGATACGTCGTGAATTTCCAGGACCTCACTGCGTTCAAGCATCTCGAACAGGAAGTGGCCCTCAAAGACCGCATGTCCGCCGTCGGCCGCCTTTCCGCCGGCATTGCTCACGAAATTCGGCAGCCGCTCACCGCCATGGCCGGCGCACTCAAGGAATTTTCGCGGTTTGCCTCTCTTGACGGCGACGACAGCCGCCTGGTTGAAATTGTCATCCGCGAATCCCAGCGGCTCAATCAGATCATCGACGATTTCCTCGACTACGCTCGCGAAAAAACTTACGAATTTACCGGTGAGGATATGGCCGCGCTGCTCGAAGAAACATTGCTCGTTCTTGAACGCAGCTCCCAATCCTGCCGCATTGTCCGCAATTTTCCCGCGCGCCGCGTTTATGCGCGCGTAGACCGCGATCGCATCAAGCAGGTTTTCTGGAATCTTTGCAATAATGCCGTTCGCGCCATGCCCGATGGCGGCGTACTCGGCGTGCAGCTCGAATCCTCCGCCGGTTGGACTTCGATCCGTTTCCGCGACACCGGCGCGGGTATCGATCCCGGCCAGGAATCGAGCATTTTTGAGCCGTTCCAATCCGGTTTTCCCAACGGCACCGGTCTCGGCCTCGCCATTGTTTACAAGATTGTCCAGGACCATGGCGGACGCATCCATGTCACCTCCACTCCCGGTGAAGGCGCCGTGTTTACAGTTGAACTACCGCAATCAGCCGCGGCCCCGCAACCGGCCCGCGCTGCGCCCGCGCGCGCTCGCGCCGTAGGGAGATAAGCCCGCCATGTCCACCATTCTTGTTATTGACGATGAACAATCCATCCGCGAACTTCTGGAAATAACCTTCCGAAAGGAAGGTCATCGCGTGGAGGTTGCCGCCACCGGCGAAGCCGCCCAGCGCAAGCTTCGCTCCCGAATTTTTGACATCGTGATCTCCGACGTCCGCTTGCCCGACATGACCGGCCTCGACGTACTGAAATTCTGTCGCGAAATCTCTCCTGGCACGCTTTTCATCATTATCACCGGCGTGCCCGCTCTCGATACCGCCATTGACGCTCTTAATTCCGGCGCCGATCTTTACGTCATCAAGGGCAACCGTTTGCTCGATGAACTCCGCCCCGCGGTGCATCTCGCATCCGAAAACCAGAACCTAAAGCGCGAAGCCGGTGTCCTGCGCCGCGAAGTCCGCCGCATGACCGGCTTCGGCCGCATCATTGGCTCCAGTCCTCGCATGCGCGAAATTTTCGAGTTGATTCACACCATCGCGCCGCAATCCAGCCGCGTTCTCATCACCGGCGAAAGCGGCACCGGCAAGGAACTGGTCGCCCGCGCCATTCACGAGAATAGCGCCCGCGCCGCGCAGCCCTTCGTGGCCATTAGTTGCGGAGCTTTCCCCGAAGCTCTACTCGAATCCGAACTCTTCGGCTATGTCAAAGGCGCTTTCACTGGAGCCACCGAAAATCGCCGCGGACTTTTTCAGGCTGCACACGGGGGCACTCTGTTCATGGACGAAATCGGTAATATGAGCACCGCCATGCAGGTAAAGTTCTATCGGGTTTTACAGGAGGGCGCGGTCCGCCCGGTCGGCAGCACCGCCGAATCCGAAGTGGACGTGCGCGTCATCGCCGCCACCAACAAAGACCTCGAAGTGGAAATGGCCCAGAGTCGTTTCCGCGAAGACCTTTACTACCGTCTCAGTGTGATTCCCGTTCATCTGCCGCCACTTCGTGAACGCTCCGAAGATGTCCCTCTTCTCGCCCGCTTTTTCCTCGAGCGTTACCGCGCGCTTCTCGCCAAGCCCGTCGACACAATCGAGCCGGACGCCATGTGCCGCCTCGAAGCTTACGCGTGGCCCGGCAATGTTCGCGAACTCGAAAACACCATCGAGCGTTCCGTCGCTCTCGAGCCCGGCACTTCGATAACTCTCACCGGCCTTCCCGAGCGCATCTCCGGCAATTCTGTGCACCACGGCAATGGCAACGGTGCTGGAGCGAACGTCGCGACTAACAATGGAGCACGTACCCTGGCTGCAGGTGTTGCGCCCGGTAACGGATCGTCCCCAATTACCAACCTTGCGCCCTCCGGAACAAATTCCGATTCAGTGCCCGCTGCAATTTTAATAGCGGCGGGAGATTTCGCTCCTGCACTGGGCCCGCAGTCTGCCGCATCCTTGAAATCAGCCCCGGCAGTTGCGATAGATCCCTCCCAACTTCCGATCTCTGCATCTTTCGCGCCCTTCGGCTCTCCCGTTTCCCAATCTCTTCCGCCCGGCGGCCTGGACTTGGAAGACCTCATCCGCCAGACCGAGCGCACCTGCATCCTCGCCGCTCTCGAACGTGTGGGCGGCGTCCGCGTGCGCGCCGCTCGTCTTCTCAACATGAGCTATCGTTCTTTCCGCCACTACGCCAAAAAACACGGAGTTTGATTTACCACCATATCTTTCAATCTTTCACAATACAGTTTCTGAACGGCACATCGTTTTGCACGCACGTTCCTTTATGACGCACTGTTTGGTACGCTCCCACTTGTCGTGTTGCTGACGATGGCGTCTAATGTTCGCCTACAGATAACCGCGAATCCCAAACTGAAATTTGCGCATCCCCATTCGGCCCTTTTGTGTCTGCAGGGGCCGCAACGCAATGCTGACGCGCAGTTATCTACTTATCTGCCAACAACATTCGTGAAGTACTCTATCGCCATGTGGAGGCACGCTACGTGCTTATGAAGGTAGCGGGTCGCGCTCAACTAAGCACGGACCTGGGCTGCTGGTGAGTGGGAAGGAAGGGGCCCACTCACTACGTAGCTTGTGTTCGCGAAACCACCTGCCTCTGAGAGGGAAGCAAGGATGGATGACCCCATGACCCGGTCTCGCCTAGGCCGGATCTGCCGAGCGCGACTTCACCAGGGGAGGCCCGATCCCAAGCGGGCCTCCCCTTTTATCTATCCTCGTATACACAACGCAGGTCATTCGGAACGATCGCGTGTCTTGTGAGCGCTTGGGCGAAAGACCTGTTGTGAAAGTTATCTTAGAAAAGCTTCTCGAATTATCAAACTGAGGCGGACCGTTTGAATTTCGCTCATTAGAGTACTGGCACATCCGACGCAGAAAAACGCCAGGGGCAAACACCGCCGGCCATTACTGCGCCGCGACCGGCGCTGCAGCTCCCGCGCCATGCAAAATCTTGCCCACCACGGGAATATTCGCGCGCCGCAGGACGTTTTCCACCACCGTCTCCTTCAGCCGCGAAGCGTCGTATTCAAAGTATAGGTGCAGCTTTTCCTCGTCCAGCCGGAATCGCTGCAATCCGTACGTGTTGGCAAATTCCCCCAGCGCGCGCAGTTGCGCCCCGCTCAGCGCCCGTTGCAATTGGTAGCCCACCGTCATAAACGTCATCCCCCGATTATACCCCGCGCCGCCCGAGTTCCTCGGGGCGCGCCGTCGCCCTTCGCAGATTCTCGCTTATGGGACAATTTCCCAGACGACGCCACTGCCGCTTGATTGGGTTGTCCCATACAACACGCCATGCTCAAGCAGCACTCCTGCAAGTGGCTGTGATCCGTCCGTTACATTGAACGAAAATTCCTTCTCTTTCCAGACTCCGCTCATATACGACAACTGCCAAACAGTGCCGTCACCGTATTTACCGCCGTAGCGTGTCGTGCTATATAGGTTGTTCTTGCTGTCGAGAGTGACGCCAGCCACTGGACTCTCGCCGTCGCTGCAATTGGCGGCGGAGCAGAACTCGTGGAGAACACTTTCGTTCCACACACCATTCGAAGGCGTCAATTCAAACACTGTCCCACATCCGCCGGGAGCACCACTTTGACCTGGACATGCCGCGATGTCCCCGCCAGCCGTCGTAGTGCCATATAAATTCCCTGAGTTGTCGATAACGAGGCTATCCAAGGGATCGACTCCGTCGGTGCAGCCTTGGGCAGAGCAAAAACTGTAAATCACGCTCTCTGCCCACCCGCCATTTGACGGAGTCATTTCAAATACGGCACCGTCTTGCTGATTACCTCCTCCCTCATACGTCGTGCCATATAAATTGCCCTGCTTGTCAAATATCACGCCTGCCATCGGCCCCGCGCCGTCAGGGGGTCCACCGAAACTGTGGAGGACGTTCTCGCTCCAACCTCCATTCGAAGGAGTCAATTCAAAAACCGTGCCACAGCCCAAGGGACAACCCAAAGAACTCGCTCCGCCGCTGACAGTCGTGCCGTAAAGATTTCCGGATCCGTCTAGCGTCAGGCCAGCCACGGGCTGTACCCCGTCGGTGCAGTTAACAGCCGAGCAAAAATTGTAAATTACGCTCTCTGTCCAGGAGTCACCGGACCGCGTCAGCTTAAAGGCCACTCCACATTCGCCGGCCTCCTGGCAAAATCCGCCGCTGCCACCACCCGTTGTCGTTCCGTACAGATTCCCCGCGCTGTCGCGGACGAGTCCGGCTACTGGCTCATCACCATCGCTACAGCCCGAGTTTGGACAAAAACTGTAGAGGGCTTTTTCCTTCCACCCGTTTTTCGTATGCGAGAGTCCAAAAACAGTTCCTTGACCATAAGCCCCACCAGATATTGTGGTGCCGTACAGATTCCCTGCCGAATCAGCGATCAAGGCAGCTTCTGGTCCCGCGCCGTCCGCACAGTTCATTTCAGAGCAGAAGTTGTACACGGTGCTTTCCGTGGGGGCCGCAAGAACCGCGGCTGCCAGAATTAGGAGTGGGACGAGACAGAGCCATAGTTTTCCGCGCATGAATTGCATCCTCCTCTAGGATCGGAGTCGGCACGTGTGCACTCCCCAAGACTGGTCGCCGCTCCTGGAGGCGAACAATACGCTGGAAGCGCGACGTCGTCAATGTCTTTTCCCATGTTGGCAGTTCAAGTGTGTTCGGCGTGTACTAGGCAAGCAGTACTAGACGAAGTGCATTGAGTTGTTTGCCCCGCTTTTAGCGCGCTTTTCTAAATGTTCACAGGGATCATCTGTTGCAATTTTTATCCGGCGGGCTACCATAAGTTGTGGCAATGGGTACCATGAGCGCCGAAAAACGATTCGTCGGGACGCAGACAGCCGGACATTTGCTCGAACTTCGACTCGAACACCGGCCCGAACATCCGTCGGCGCGGTTGGTGTGGGCGGCGGGGTCGGCCAAATTCGCCCTATACTCCCCGCGAACCAGAGCATGCGTTGATGATACGAACGCGAGCCGCGCAGCCGCCGAGAAACCCGAAAATCTCCGAATTCCCAGCGATTCAGGGTGGGACACGTTGCAAGCAAGAATTCCCGCAAGTAATGTCGAATCAATCAGATCACACTTTGCAGGGTGGGACAAAAATCGAGTTTTCAAATGCACCATTTATGGTGCAACTTTGGAGCAAAGGGGGCGTCCGCGTGAAGGTTTTTCGGGCGCCCGAACAACATTCGACGCTCCCAATTCAGCTTCTTGCCAAACTTATTTACAAGGTCATCCCGAACACGCGCGCCTTTCGCGCCATATCGTGAGGGATCTGTTTTTCTTTCACTGACCAACTAAACAGCATTCGCCAAATCCAACGACAAGCCACAACAGATCCCTCACTGCGTTTGGGATGACCTGGGGATTTAATTTGCACATGCAAACCGAGATCGCCCCCGCGCTACAGCCGCAGGCGATGCAGCCGCAGCGCGTTGAGGATCACCGACACTGAGCTGAACGTCATCGCCGCGCTCGCCCATATCGGGCTCAGCAACAGCCCGAAAAACGGATACAGGACGCCCGCCGCGATCGGCACGCCGAGCAGGTTGTAGCCGAACGCGAACGCCAGATTTTCGCGAATGTTCCGCATCGTGGCGCGGCTCAGTTTTCTGGCGCGCACGATTCCGCGCAGGTCGCCGTGCAGCAGCGTGATGTCCGCCGACTCCATGGCGATGTCCGCGCCCGTGCCCATTGCGATTCCCACCTGCGCCAGCGCCAGCGCCGGCGCGTCGTTGATTCCGTCGCCCGCCATCGCCACGCGACGACCTTCGTTTTGCAGTTTTTGAATTTCGCGGCCTTTTTCCTGCGGCGCAACGTCGGCAATCACTTCATCAATTCTCAGTTGATGCGCAACCACGTTCGCACTAGCCGCGCTGTCGCCCGTCAGCATCACGATGCGCAACCCTTCGCCGCGCAATTCGTCAATCGCGGATTTTGCCGACGGCTTCACCGCGTCCGCCACGCCCAGCAATCCCGCCACGTGTCCTTCTACCACAACGAATAAAATTGTTTGCCCCTCTCGACGCAACACCTCCGCGGGCGCGCTCCAATCGCCTTCCGCCACCGACATTTCCGCCAGCAGCGCCGAATTTCCCAGTGCCACATTTTTGCCGTCCACGCGAGCAACCGCTCCGCGCCCCGGCTTCGCCGAAAACAATTCCGCATTCGGCAGCGTTTCCGCCGCAACTCCATCCGCCAGCGCCCGCGCAATCACAGCCGCCGCCAACGGATGCTCGCTCCCGCGCTCGACGGCCGCCGCCAGCTTCAATATCCCGCTTTGCGAAAAATTCGCCGCCACCTCCACGCTAACCACGCGCGGCTTGCCTTCCGTCAGCGTCCCGGTCTTGTCCAGCACCAGCGTGTCGACTTTCTCCAGCGTCTCAAGCGCTTCGGCATTACGGATCAATACTCCCGCCAGCGCACCACGACCGGTCCCGGTCATGATCGCCATCGGCGTCGCCAAACCCAGCGCGCATGGGCAGGCAATCACCAGCACCGCGACGGCATTCACCAGCGCGTGCGCCAATCGCGGCTCCGGCCCCACCAGCGCCCAGACGAGGAAAGTGACTATCGCGACGCCGATGACCGCCGGCACAAAATATGACGCGACGCGATCCGCCAGCCGTTGAATCGGCGCGCGGCTGCGCTGGGCCTGGCTCACCATGGACACAATCTGAGACAGCACTGTTTCCGCGCCAACGCGCTCGGCGCGCATCACAAAACTTCCCGTGCCGTTCAGCGTTCCGCCTGTCACGTGACTGCCGGATTGCTTTCCCGCCGGAATCGGCTCGCCGCTCAGCATCGATTCATCCACGCTGCTCGCGCCTTCCGTCACCACGCCATCCACTGGAATGCGCTCGCCGGGACGCACGCGCAGCAAATCTCCCGGGTGAACAATTTCCAGGGCCACATCTTCCTCCGCGCCATTACTTTGCAGGCGTCGCGCCGTCTGGGGAGCAAGACTCAACAACGCGCGCACCGCATTTGACGTCTGGCTGTGCGCTCGCAATTCCAACACTTGTCCGAGTAGCACCAGTGCCGTAATCGCGGCTGCAGTTTCGAAATATACGGGCACCACGCCACCGTGCCCGCGAAACTCCGCTGGAAACATTCCGGGGAACACGGTGGCCGCCACGCTGTAGAAATATGCCGTGCCCACGCCCAGCCCGATGAGCGTGAACATATTCAGGCTGCGATGAATCAATGATTGCCACGCGCGCTCAATGAGCGGCCAACCGGCCCACAAAACGCACGCCGTTGTGAGAATCATCTCCATCCACGAAATTATTTGAGGCGATGAATTTGCGCCGAGCAGGTGTTGCGCCGGCTGGCCGGGAATCATGTCCGACATCGCCAGGAGGACCACGGGCGCGGCCAGTGCAACGCTGGCCCAAAATCGCCGCGTCATTTCTTTCAGTTCGAGATTTTCTTCCGGGCCTGCCGTGGGCATGCGCGGTTCGAGGGCCATGCCGCAGATCGGGCACGCTCCCGGGCCAATTTGCACGATTTGGGGATGCATCGGGCAGGTATATTCGGCGGAACCGGCAGCGCCCGCTCTGGAGGCATTGCCAGGAATGGGGAAGGGAAGCGGCGCGGGAGCAGCCGCGGGCATGCTCGCCGGGGCCAGATATTTTTCCGGTGCGGCCTGAAAGTTTTGCGCGCAGCCCGGTGAGCAGAAGTAGTAATCGCGCTCGTTGAATAACACATGATGTTTGGCAGTGGACGGATTCACGGTCATCCCGCACACGGGATCCCGAGCGACAACTGCGGAAGGATTTTGTGCCTCGCCATGCATGGGCCTATTGGATGACTCTGATGATACGGCGGGTGCGGCCTACCGGTGAAGCGCTGTTCATCACGCCGATGCCGACCGGATCGTCTCAGCGGCGTTCCGCTAGTTTCTGGCGATGGAGACCGAGCCATGGTCAACGATGACGCCATCGGAGGAATTAATGCGGCCGTAGGAAATGCCGTTGACGGTGAGCATTTCGTGGTCGAAGACAATGTCGGCATCGCGGCAGGGCATCCAGCGCCACACGTCCGCGTGGATCTGTTCCGACGCGGGGACACTGGTGCGGTAGCAGTCAGTGACCATCACCCGATGCCCAGCTACATGGGTTTCGACGCGGCCAAGGAGAAGATTGTTGTGGCGGGAGCAGCCAGCCGTCAAGAGCAGCAGCAGAAAGACGGAACGTAGTGATTTCATGGTTTGCATCATATTGTACTTTGCGATGTAAAGTAAAGGTATTGTCAGTTCGTGATGACCGAGCGGAACCGGAGCTGGCGTGCCGCGCGGACACGAGGCGGAAACCGAGCCTCTTAAGTCCTCTGACCCCGATGGGGGAAGAATCTTGGTGCCCTGGCAACTGAGTGCTGTCCAGACGCCACAAGTCTGGAAGTGGGAATTTCAAAGCCGGTGTTCGGTGCCGGACAGACTCCGCTGACGCAGGCTCGCCGGAGATGACATGAGAACGGTCCGAAACATTTTTTCCACCAGCCGCTAATCACTGGAGGCTACCGCAAGCTAAAGCCAACATCGGCGTATGCCACGCCCCAGGGAACAATTCGCAAAGGCCGTGCGTACATTCCAGCGAAGGAATACGTCGAGGAGCGGCGCGAAGCGAGCAGGGCATCCTAACCACGGACAGGGAAGCGGAGGCAGGCAACTATGGCGGGGAACGGCCACAACGGGCGGAAGAAAAAGAAACGCTGGATTCTACTGGGAAGCGGTGTGTTGGCGCTGCTGCTGATTGCCGCCGGCGTAACGGCCGCGCTTCGTCCCAACCGAACGATTGACCCTTCGAAGCTCGGCAAAGTGGAGCGAGGCGACTTGGCGCGCTCCGTCGTGGCCACCGGAAAAATCGAGCCGCTGACGAAAGTGGAAGTGAAATCGAAAGCCAGCGGTATCGTGAAAGAACTCAAAGTAGACGTAGGCGATCATGTGAAGACCGGCGAAGTGCTGGCGGAACTGGACAAAGAGCAACTGGCCGCCGCAGTCCGCGAATCGCAGGCCAATGTCGAGGCTTCCCGCGCGGCGTTCGAATCGGCGCAAGCCACATATCAAAAGGATCAGACCGACGCGCAAGGTCCCGACGTGCCTTTCCTGAAATCGGCCATGACTCGTGCCGAGGATTTGTTCAAGGACGGACTAATTCCGCGCGCCAGCGTTGAAGACGCGGAAAAGGCCTATCGTATGGCGCTTAACAAGCAGCAGGTTTCTCAAGCCAATGTGCTGGTGAGCAAGGCGGATGTATCCAAATCCAAATCGCAGGTGGCGCAAGCGGAAGCCACGCTCGAGGAGGCACAGCAGAATCTGGAATATGCCACCATCGTCAGTCCGATGGACGGGATTGTGCTTTCCCGCGACGTGGTTGTCGGCGATGCGGTCAGCTCGATCCTGGTGCTGGGCTCGACGGCTACGCTGGTGATGACGTTGGGCGACACCAGCCAGGTCTACGTCGAAGGAAAAGTAGACGAAGCGGACGTGGGCAAAGTGTACGTGGGCCAGCCCGCGCGAATCGTGGTGGAATCCTATAAGGACAAAAAGTTCAACGGTAAGGTGACGCGCATCGCCCCGATGGGCGAGGAAAAGGACAACGTCACCAGCTTTGCCGTGCGTGTTTCCATTGACAATCCCGGCGGCGAGCTGCGCGCCAATATGAGCGCCAATGCGGAAATTATTCTCGAAGAAAAGCACGGCGTGCTGCAGATACCGGAAAGCGCCGTGCTGTATGACAAGGATAAGAGCACTTCAGTCGAAATTCCTGACGCTAAGGTGGACACAGGACGCAAGAAAATTCCCGTGAAACTCGGCATTACGAACGGTGTGAAAGCGGAAATTGTGGCGGGACTGAACGAAGGGCAACAAGTCGTGCTGCAGTAATTTGGCCGAGCGAGGTGCGTGAATGGTTTTTCGCGATCTATTGGCCGATACGCTGCGCGCTCTCTGGGCGCATAAGTTGCGCACGTTTCTTACCATGTTCGGCATCGCTTGGGGAATTTTTTCCATCACGCTGCTCGTCGCCGCGGTGAATGGGCTCAGCACCGGGCTGCGCCATCAGAACGAAGCCTTCGGCAAAGACATCATGATTGTTTTCTCCGGCAACACCAGCCTCCAGGTGGGAGGAACGCGCGCGGGCCGTGCGCTGCGCTGGTATGAAAGGGATGTGGATCCGGTCACGCGACAATCTCCCGCGTGCAAATACGTGCTGCCGGAAATCGGCAACCAGATTGAAATTCGCAGCCTGAACAATAGTGCCAGTCTGCTCGTCAGCGGATCGCTGCCGCCGTTTCAGGAAGTTCGCAGCATTGGAATTGCCGAAGGCCGCTTTTACAATGATGCGGACAACGCGGACGTCACGCGCGTTGCATTTCTTGGCAGCGACGCCAAAAAACAACTTTTCGGCGGCCTTCCAGCTATCGGCCAAACCATTTGGATGAAGGACGTGCCCTACACCGTCATCGGTGTAATGAAGAATAAAGATCAGAACAATAGTTACGATGGATTCGACATTCGCAAAGTGTACGTCCCCTATCAGGCCATGATTCGCGATTTTCAGAACCTTCCGCCTTCGCCGCCGGGCTCCATTGATCATTTTCTGGTTGTGCCGCGTTCGCTGGCGCTTCATGACGACTGCAAACGGCAGATACGCGTGGCGCTGGGCCTGCTCCATAACTTCGATCCCGCGGACAAGGAAGCAGCATTCATCTGGGACACCATCGAAGACGCGCAGGATTTGCAGATGGTTTTCACCGGCATGGAATATTTTCTGGGCGCGGTGGGACTGGCCACGCTGATGCTGGGCGGCCTGGGCGTGATGAACGTGATGCTGGTGGCAGTGCGCGAGCGCACACGGGAAATTGGCGTCCGCAAGGCGTTGGGGGCGACGCGCCGTTCAATTCTCACACAGTTTTTCGTCGAGACAATCATTGTGGCGTTCCTCAGCGGCATTTTGGGTATGGTGCTTTCCTACGGGCTCTGCGGACTGGTGGACCTGCTGCCGATGCCGTCGTTTTTCGCGGGACTGCTGCCTACTTGGAGCTCCGGCATAATTTCCTTCGCACTGCTTGCGGCGATTGCCGTGGTTTCGGCCGTCTATCCGGCGAATCGCGCGGCGTCCGTCGATCCTATTGAAGCGTTGCGTTTCGAGGCAGGAGGTTAAGACAATGCTGCGCGAAATTCTATTGCAGGCATGGTCATCATTGCGCCGCCAGCCGCTGCGGTCCTTCCTCACAATGCTGGGCATCGTGTGGGGAATCATGGCGGTATCGCTGCTGCTGGCATACGGCACTGGCTTTCGCAGCGTGCTGATGTACACGTTTCAGGCGTTCGGAAAAGGCGCCGTGATTACCTGGCCGGGAACCACCAGCGAGCAGGCGGGAGGCGAGCGCGCCGGCAAGGAAGTCCACTTCGAGCAGGTGGACGTGGACGACATTCGCGCCAATGCCAGCCTGGTGAAGCGCGTTTCGGCAGAAACGGTAAAATTCCAAGGCGTTACCTATGAAACGCAAACTATTTCCACGGCGGTGCGCGGCGTCTATCCCGAATATGGAGACATGCGCAACGAAGTCCCCAGCGCGGGCCGCTGGATTGACGCCGAGGACATTGCGGAACGCCGTCGCGTGGTTTTCCTCGGCGCAAAAGCCCGCGAAAAGCTTTTTGGAACGCATCCGGCGGTGGGAGAAGACGTTCATATTTCCGGCGCGCGCTTTCTCGTAATTGGAACGATGGAGGGAAAATTTCAAGACAGCAACTATTTTACCAGCGACGACGAATCCGTCTGGATTCCTTACTCGGCGGCGTCTGATATGTGGGACACGAAGTATGCCAGCGTGATTATTTTTGAGCCGATCGCGCCGCGCTTTGAAGCGGCGGCGGAAGATCAGGTCCGCCAGGTGATCGCCGACCGCCAGCACTTTGCCGCCAGCGACAAGCGCGCCATCACCATGTTCGGCCGCGAAGAAGAACGGCCCATTTATGACGGCATCACACTGGGACTGGAAGGACTGCTGCTTTTTGTGGGCACGTTGACGCTGGGCATCGGCGGCGTGGGCGTCATGAATATCATGCTGGTGACCGTGAACGAGCGCTTCCGCGAAATCGGGCTGCGGCGAGCATTGGGTGCGCGGCGGCTGCACATTCGTATGCAGTTTTTGGCGGAGTCGCTGGCCATCACGCTGACGGGTGGGCTATTCGGCGTGATTCTTTCCGTCGCGGCGGCCGCGGCCATCGGGACGCTGCCGTTCCTCGGCCCGGCGTACAAGGACAAGTCCGGCAAGGTAGATATTCACATGCATATTTCGTGGGAAACTGTACTCGTGTCGGTGGGCGTGCTGCTGATCGTCGGCGTCGCCAGCGGCCTTTTCCCCGCCATCCGCGCCTCGCGCCTGGACCCTGTCGAAGCCCTCCGCTACGAGTAGGAACATGAGTCAACGTTTCTTGGCGCTCTATCCGCCCATGGATCGTGCGCAAAAGTATAGCGAGAGGTGTGCGTTTACGCCGGCCGCGTGGGAGCCGTGGCCGCACTTCTGCGGCGCCAATCAGCCACGGTCGTGTGCCCACCGGCCAGCAGTTCCAGCGAGGTCGGCCCGTCCGCGCTTGCGCCGGCGGACGCGGAGGCAGAAGCGAGGGATGTTCGGATGGGCTTGTTGGGCTCGGTCTCGTATGCCCAGCCGAATAACTGTGCGCCGCCGGCACTTGCGCTGCGGAAACCGACCCATCCATAGTGTATTTCACCGTTGATAATAAATTTAACACCGAGAAAACGGTTGGTTGTACGGGCGAACGGCCCATCAGAATCCACTTCGCAATAAGAATAATTAACGATTTCCATTCCCGCCATGGACCCTTGCTTTGTGAATGCTGGATTGGCTGCGACGTCCGGGATTTCAGCCCCATTTTCAAACGCCACGAGAGCGCCGCCATTGTGAATTGTCTCCAGGCCGTTCGACGCTCCTGGTGCCGATGCGCCCAAGAATGCCAAGCAGCCGCAGCGCCCACAATAAGCAGAGGTAGCGCCAATCACGACATCGATCGTGCCGTCATTGTTGAGATCGATCTCCAGGCGGTCATTATAAATAGAGTATATAGTTGCGTTGCTGGGCGTGAAAATCACTTTGGCCTGTGCGCTTGCAGCGCCCGTCAGCGCCGCGCCTGCCGCCAGCACATATCCCAGCATCCGCCGCTCCAGCACTTCGTCCAGCAAACTCGGCCCGTTGCCGCGATTCCGTTTGTTCTTTTCTATCTTCGCTTCCGTCTTCTCTTTCATTGCTCCTCCTCACAGCCTACCGCCCTCCACACACCGGGAATATTAGCGCCACTTAGTCAGCCATTCAATCATTATTGCCTCTTCCTGGATTTGTAGCGTACTAGTCCCCATTACGTGCGCAGTCCCCTTTCGGTGGGCGTGCTGCTGATTGTCGGCGTCGCCAGCGGACTTTTCCCCGGATTCCCAATGCGGCAGTATGCATGAGCTCGCAGAATTGTTGCTTACATTCCGTCGCCAAAAATTCACATCAGGATCGGTTGCAATTTTTATTTTGCGGGCTAGGATAAGTTGTGGCTATGGGTCCCAACTGCGACTACAAAGGGGCGGTCCGCCAGCAAACAGGAGAACTTCGCGTGGAGCAGTCGGCGCGGCTTGCCGCATCTAGCAAATCCGCCCGGGCAGCCGTCCAATTTTGCGACCGAGCCGCTACAATCGCCGAAAATATGACGGCATTTCAGCCCGTCGCGGAAGAATCTAAAGTGACACTTGAAGCACAAAAAAGAAGGCGCGCTCCAGAGTTTCCAGCCGGGACAAACGAGTTTTTAGCCGGGACACGCGAACGATTAGAAATTCGCGCAACTTGCATGGAATCAATCACATCACACTCTCCAAGGTGGGACAAAATCGCATGTTCTCAAAATGCCCTACCCTGGTGCATCCAATACTTAAAGTATTACTTTAACATCCTCATTTTTGAGGTGCCCAGGGGGTCGCGGCTTCAGCCCCGACAGTCACCTTGCGCATAAAGCGTCTTTCTATATCGCGCCGGCAGCCTGTCCTGAGTGACTTGGCGAAAGGCGCGGCCTTTTCCGAGAGCGCCTTGTCCGCGCGCACTTTTTCGAGGACCACGCCAGCCCATCCGAGGGAGTTCGTGCAGCCTCCCGAGAGGCGCGCGGAACCGTGTATTCCATGAAGCTGAAAGGCAATGGAAAGTGGGGCCTCGAGGTGCTCCATGCATTTGATTACTCGGATGGGAATCTGCATATAACGGCGTAACGATGGACAGCAAGGGAAATCTCTACGGAGTCACAGAATCGGGTGGCCCCTCCGGCTACGGCGTCGCCTACGAGCTCTCGCCGATGAAGTCAGCTTTGAAATAGAATTTTCGGTCGCAAATCGGTTAATGCTTTTCCGCCAGCAGGGATTGGAAGTAGGCGAGCATGTCGGGACTGTCCCAATCCTGCGGGCCGATGATTTTTCGTTGGATGCGGCCGCGGGCGTCAATGATGTAGGTCTCGGGATAGACGGTGGTGCCGTAGGACGCGGCCAGCGCCATTGAGGGATCGCGCCAGGTGGGGAAGGCCACGGCGTTTTGCGGCAAAAACGCGGCGTAGGCGCTTTCGTCGGCGTCTTCGCTGACTCCCAGGATCATTCCTCCGCGCGGCGCAAGCCATTCCTGCAAGTGGTTGAGCGACGGCGTCTCCGCAACACATGGCGGGCACCAGGTAGCCCAGAAATTCAGCACGACGAGTTTTCCGCGCAGGTCGCTGAGGCGCATCGCGCGGCCATCCATCTGAAACGAAAAATCTTTGGCGACTCGTCCGGCGGGACTCGGCTCGCCCTGGCGATATTGCGGCATGGCGAAAAGCGTCAGCAGACCCGCGATGCCGGCCAGCACCACACCCGTCACCACATTGCGTTTCAATGAGGATTCCACGCGCCTTATAATAGCGGATTGAGCGCCTCCCCGCGAGAAGCATCGCCAATCGTCTCGACACCGGCCGAGGAAGCCGGGCGCGTTGCGGCTACAGTTTCCGCCATTCTGCCGGTGCGCGATGAAGAGGCCAACGTCGCGGATGCGGTGGCATCGCTTGATCTGCAACCTGAACTCGTGGAAATCATCGTGGTGGACGATCAATCCACCGACGTAACGCCGGCAATCCTGGCGGAATTGGCACAGCGCATTCCACGACTGAAAATTATGCGGACGGATTCGCTCCCCGCGGGCTGGACGGGGAAAAATCATGCTGTTGCAGAAGGTGCAAATGCCGCTTCGCCCGCCAGCCGCTGGCTGCTTTTTACCGACGCCGATACGCGACACATGCCGGGTTCGCTTGCCGTCGCTCTTTGCACAGCGGAGGAAAAACGCGCTGCGCTAGTATCGTTTTCACCGGCGCAGGAGATGGGAACGTTCTGGGAGCGGGCGCTGATTCCCGTCGTGTATTGCAAGCTTGCGCGGCGGTTTCAGTATGACCGCATCAACGATGCGCATTTGCCGGACGCCGCTGCCAATGGCCAGTACATGCTGATTCGGCGCGATGCCTACGATGCCGTCGGCGGACAGGCTGCCGTTCGCGGATGCATTCTGGAGGATTTGGAATTGGCGCGGCGCATAAAATCCGCCGGCTATCCGATTTGTTTTGCCCCGGGGCAGGGAATCGCGCGGACGCGGATGTATTGTTCCTTTGGAGCGATGTGGGAAGGCTGGACGAAAAATTTATACCTGCTTTTCGGCGCGAGGGGCATGCGCACGCTGATTCCCGAATTGCTGGCGTTGGCACTGATGTTCTGGGGACTCGCACCCGTGGTGAAATCGTTTACTCGCGGCCGAATCGGCCTATCGGCGATTTGCCTGGCTGCGCTGATTGTGGCGGGAGTTCATGCGCGACAGGCGGTTTTGCTGCGCCGGAACGGTTATTCGCTGCATCTTATCAAGTATTACGTTCCAGGCTTGCTGCTGTATGACGCGGCGCTTGTGGTTTCGTGGTGGCGCAACACGTATGGCGCAGTGCAATGGAAAGGACGGGTGTATCCGGCCGGAATAGGACGCGAGTGAAATGATTCGGCTCACCAGAAAAACGGAATTCTGCGCGGCACATTTTTATCACAATCCCGCGTTTTCGGCGGAAGAAAACCGGCGCATTTTTGGAAAGTGCAATAATCCGCACGGCCATGGGCACAACTACGTCCTGGAAGTCACCGTGGCGGGCGAGCCGGATGCCGCGACGGGAATGCTGCTGGACCTGAGAGAATTGAAGGATATCGTGGAGCGCGAAGTGGTGCAGCGGCTGGATCATCGGCACTTGAATTATGAAGTCCCGGAGTTGGCGGGCAAAATTCCCACCTGTGAAAATGTGGCGGCGCAAATCTGGAGGTGGCTGGCTCCGTCCATCACCACCGGACGGCTGGCGCGCGTGCGGTTATATGAATCGCCGGACTTGTACGTGGATTGCACGGAAGATGGCGCGAGCGCCGCGGCATGAAGCGGGTGCTCACTCGCCGGTATGCGTTCGCCGCTTCGCACCGGCTATATAGTTCCGCCTTCGGCGCCGAGGAAAACCAGCGGCTCTACGGAAAGTGCGCCAATCCCTACGGGCACGGCCACAATTATGTGCTGGAGGTTTCCGTCACCGGGCCGGTGGACGATGCCACGGGAATGATTGTGAACCTGGCGGACCTGGATGAATTCGTGAATCGCGAAGTGGTGGAACCTTTTGATCATGTGAATCTGAACGAACAGGTTCCAGCGTTTCGGGAGACGGTGCCGACCACAGAAAATCTCTGCCGAGAAATATTTCGGCGATTGGCGCAATTTTCGCCGGCGCGGCTGGAGCGCGTGCGCATTGAAGAAACCAGCAAAAACAGCTTTGAGATGACGGCCGACGAGGCTGGCGCTTAAAAGGAATCAGCGAATCATGAAAAAAGAATCAGATATTTTGTTGGCGAGTCCCGGGGAATCCGCCGTGGAGCAAGAAACGATCGCGGATCTAGTGCGGCGAATGTTGACGCTGCTGGGCGAAGATCCCGAGCGCGATGGCCTGAAAAAAACGCCGGAGCGCTTCGAAAAGGCGCTGCGCTTCCTGACCAGCGGCTACGGCCAGGACCCGGAAGGCGTGCTGAACGGAGCAATGTTCAGCGTCTGCTACGACGAAATGGTGGTGGTGAAGGATATCGAAATTTACAGCCTCTGCGAACATCATTTGCTGCCATTTTTTGGAAAATGCCATGTGGCGTACATCCCGGACAAGAAAGTGGTGGGTCTGAGCAAGATCGCGCGGCTGGCGAATGTCTATGCGCGACGATTGCAGATACAAGAGCGTCTCACGCAGCAAATCGCGCAGGCGATTCAGGAGCGCATCAGTCCGCAGGGCGTGGGTGTGGTGATTGAAGCGAGACATCTGTGCATGGTGATGCGCGGAGTGGAGAAGCAGCAATCCTCCGCGGTTACCAGCGCGATGCTGGGAGTATTCCGCGAGAGCCGCGCGACGCGAACGGAATTTTTGTCATTGGTACGCGGAGAAAAATAGCCGCGACCGCAGTGGTCTTCCGATGCCGGGTCCGTGCCGGACGTGCCTTCACCGCTGCTCTCTTCCACCCCATACTCAGCTGGCCGTGCGGCGAAGCATCAAGGGCACATTGCTCGATGCAAAAAAGTGACGATTCGTGGGCACTCGCGTTACACTAGTTCACCGGCACGAACCAGAGAGAGTGCGGACGGTCCCGGTATCCGAGACATAGTTTGCTGGCCGATTTGTTCCAAGGTAAAAGGAGACAATACGTGACTGCTAAGAATTTGAAACACTGTTTGGGGCTTGGCTTTTGGCCGGTTGTAGTTCTAATTGCGACGCTATGCGTGCCGGTCCTTCATGCACAGGACAATACGGCGCCCGCGCCCCAGCGCGCGGTCAATTCGACTGCGTCGCCCACCTCCGTTGTTTCGGTAAACGAGCCGACGAAGGTTTGGATTGGCGTGCGCGGCTGCCTGCGGCCGGGATCAGCAGCAGACTCATATTTGATGACGGGCATGGACGGCAAGACGTGGGAACTGTACGGCCGTCATGTCGGGCTTTCCAAGCATGTGGGCCAAAAGCTTGATGTGACGGGGTACGAAGTTCACAATCCGAAAGCCAAAGGCGATCAGGCCGACTCGACGAAGAACACCCAGGACAACGGCAAGCCCTACGCCGGCGTGCATGTAACAAAAATCGCCACAACGGGCGAAACCTGCGGCAAATAGTCGGCATCACCGGGATCGCCAAGCCGCTCGCGAGCGTCGGGAAATCAGCCCCGAAGCCGAATCGCCGCCCTATTGTTCTCCAGGAGGATACGGACGCGACGTCAGCGGTTCGTCATCTTGCACATCATCGTGGCTTCGGCCGCCAGCTCCCCGTTCACCGTGGCCCGGCCCTCGAGTTTGCAAAACGTGGGCCGGATAGAAGCAATATTTACTTCCAGGCGGATTTGTTCCCCCGGGACCACCGGCCGCCGAAAACGCGCATTGTCAATCGCCACCAGATAGATTATGTGCTTGTCGCGTTCCGTATCCTCCAGGAGCAGCATCAAACCGCCAGTTTGCACAAGCGCTTCCAGAATCAGAACACCAGGCATCACGGCATGGCCGGGAAAGTGTCCCTGGAAATGCGCTTCGTTGACGGAGACGCATTTGATCCCCACTATACGCTTCATGCGCTCCAGTTCCACGATGCCGTCCACCATGAGGAATGGATAGCGGTGACGCATGATTTTTTGAAGCGCCTCGACATCCAGAATCAAGGAAACTCCTCCTTACTCGATTTGTGTACAGCGTGAAATAATCGGCCGTCATTGTGTCGCCCGCTCGGACCGGCTTCCCCGTGGGCGGCATTACGTGACCGAACGGACGCGAGTCTACCACGAATGCGCAAAAAACGATGCGGGATAGCTACACCACCGCCAGGAAAGTCGCGGAGGCGCGGGAGTTTTCCCGCGCTGGCGTGTTGGCTAGTGGTTTGGGTGGAGCGTCGGTCTTGCGGTTTCCAAGCTTCCGCTCAGTCCGCACGCCTTTACTCCACTGGGGTTTATTTCGCGGCGGGGGCTGCCGTTTGTAGTTCAGTGAGCGCAGCCAGCACTTCCGGACTGTGCTTGTCGGGGTCCACGTCCATGTATTCCTTCACGATCACGCCATCGGGATTGATGAGGAACGTGTGGCGCGCGGCCAGCTTCATGCCGTGGTATTCCATCAGCGATCCATACTCGGTGATGACTTTAGTGTCGGGGTCGGAAAGAAGCTTGAAATCCAGTCCTTCCTTGGCGCAGAACTGTTTATGGGAATCGGCTGTATCGGCGCTGACTCCGAGAATCACGGCATCTTTCTGCTGATATTGCGCCAAATCGCGCTGGAAATTATGCGCCTCGATGGTGCAGCCGCCAGTGAAATCCTTGGGATAGAAATAGAGCACCACCCACTTGCCGCGAAAATCCTGCAGGCTGACGGGCTTGCCTTCCTGAGAGTTCAAAGTGAAGTTGGGAGCGGCGCTCCCGGTGGCGGGGACGGGAGGATTGTCAGCGGCGCGTCCCGGTATTGCGATGGCCAACGCGGCCACAAGGCAGATCAAGAAATTTCGAGCAATCATGTTTTGTCCAGGCTCCTTCGTGGGAATCATTACGGAGATCCCATCATAGATTACTCCTTCCCGGGTTGGGAGAGTTGTAAAATAATTGTCATCTATGAATCGGGAAGGTGATGCCGGGTTATGCTCCAGCTGCGAGCAGGCGCGGACGATTACGTCGGCGCGGGGGGCGGTTTTCTATTTGTGCGAACTTTCTGCAACAAATCCGTCGTTTCCGCGCTATCCGCGATTGCCTGTGACGCAGTGCGCGGGATACACTCCAGCGGATGCCGGCGATCAAATAATCGGCGAGGCGGAGTAATTTGATGGCCAAGCGGAAACCAAAGAGGAAACGCAAGCCGAAATTTCGCGCTGGGACGGAAACGCGGCGGCTGGCTCGCGAGGGCGTTGGCACTCCTCGCCCCAGCCGGCAGATTCCCGACAAACGCCTCAAAGCGGCGCGGCACAAGAAGCAAATCATGCCGGACGAGTTGTGATGGAAGCTCAACGAGGCGCGAAAGAAGTTAGTGCGTTATGTGATCGATTTATTCGTTGCCTAAGGCTTCAGCGGCATGACAAAGTGATTACAGCACGAGCGAATATCGAGATTTAGCAAAGGGAGGTTGCGATGGCTGAAACGAAGATGGGAGCGGCAGGTGCGGCGGGTAAGGTCAACTGGTTGCCCGCGGGATTTCACTCCATAACGCCGTATCTGGTGGCGCCGAACGCGGCGGAAGAAATTGAATTCATGAAGACTGTCTTCGGCGCGTCGGAAGAGTTGCGATTCAATGTCCCGGAAACCAATCGGGTGATGCATGCGGAATTGCGCCTTGGCAGTTCAATGATAGAAATTGGCGATGAGAACAAGGAGGTGCCGGCCCGGCCCGCGGCGTTGCACGTTTATGTGCCGGACGTGGACGCGGCCTACAAACGTGCGCTGGCGGCGGGCGCCACGAGCGTCGGCGAAGTGCAGGACATGGAATATGGTGAGCGCGGCTGCGGCGTGAAAGACCGTGCGGGAAATTATTGGTATATCGCCACTGCGATGGGTCCACATTACATTCCGTCAGGATTGCGCGAGGTCAATCTTTACCTGCATTCCGTGGGCGCGCCCGCGCTGATTGAGTTCATGAAAAATGCATTTGCGGCGGAAGAAATCCAGGTGGTGAAGTCTCCGGACGGAGTGGTGGCGCATGCGAAAATCCGTGTCGGTGATTCCATCATCGAGTTGAGCGAGGCGCGCGAGCCTTATAAGCCGCTACCTTGCGGAATTCACTTCTACGTGCCGGATTGCGACGCGGTCTACCAGCGCGCGCTACGCGCCGGAGCGAAGTCCGAAAAAGAGCCGCAGGATCAGCCCTACGGAGACCGCATCGCGTCAGTAAAGGATAGCAACGGCAATCTGTGGTTCATCACCACGCACATCCGCGACGTGAAGGGTTGAAGCGGAGCGCAGACCACTCGGAGCGGTTCAGACTGCGGAGCCACCGATTGCACCAATAGACGGAAATGGGTTTTCGATGAACCTCGGTTGATAATGGAAGTTCACCAAGCCAAGACCGTTTTCCGACAAACCGCCCGGCGTGATATAGCCCTCTCCCAGACCCGGGAAATTGAGGTAAACCTCCGACATCATGGACATGGCGCAGATTACACCTAGCACCACGGCGACGCCCGGCGTTTGCCCGGCGCCAACCTCAAATGATCGTTGCACCGTCGAGTCCCCATACATATAGCCGTAATGGCCATTGTAGTATTGTCGAGACTGGGTCATATCCGCCACTAGAGGCCATCCGGCATCGGTATTCACCACAACCTGCTCGCCAGCCTGCAGATTTGCGGTTTCGCCGACGGAAATAAACGAATAGATTGTGCCTTCCCCTCCAGAGAAATTCAGGGCCGCTTGCACGTACACATCGAAGCTGTAAGCGAAGGTTGATAAAATCGATGCCGCCGGAAACGGGATCAAATAACTCCAGTTGTGAATCCAGAAATAATCGAGACTTGGGTCGTACAGGTTCGGATCAATTTCAGCCGGCCCGACGCTAAGATCTCCATCGAAGGTGATTCCGCCCGCGTCCGAAAGCGCCACTGTGTAAATGTCGCCCGACGCCGGATACTTTCCCCCTTCGAAGGTGTCCACTCCCTCCGCAGCAGGTCCCATCTGCACGGAGCCCGAATATCCAAACCCAAAAATACTGCCCAGGCCGGAGTTGTTGAGTCGCGGCGGGGCGATGGGAAGCGAGAGCACGGATCGAGTCGGATTTATTGCCAGCGCGGCTGCATTGGCGGGGCGAACCAGTTTTGGGGTTATCTTCTTCAATTCCGCGGCCACTATGTCGCGGCGCGCCTCGATTTTTCGGTACATTGCGTTCGCGTCCTGGCCTGCAGCCACCAGGCGCTCTCGTAACTGGGCGAAGTTCCGGAGCTGGGAATCGCGTCGGAACAATTCCACCTGCAGGATTTTCCGTTCTTTAAGTCCCTTGACGTTCACGCTGGGCGGTTGGACAGCAGCCCGGGCGGCCTCTTTGCTCATGGGTTCACTCCTTTCGGTTACGTTTGGACCGGTTGCCAGATTCGGCGAGAGTCTACTCAATTCACGGGAGAATCGCAATGCGCCGGGTCCCCAGGGCCTACCGGTCAAGCCATTTATGAAGACAGCTTCTAATGGTGAGCGAAAAACATCAAAAGTACAAAAATAATTAGAATGACGACGGCGGCAAAGCCGGAAGGTCCGTGGCTCCATTGTTTGCTGTGCGGCCAGATGGGTAGAACTGCGATCAAGCCGATCACGGCGACGATTCCGAAGACCATCAGATAAAACATTCTTTTCCTCCCGCTAAGTGCGATTGGTTACATTAACCCGTCGCGCGCGCGAATGCCAGCGCGAATCCGTGGACATTCACTGAATGGTGCAGTAAAGGATCGCGTCAGATTCGTCCAGCCATGCGTTGACGCTGGAAAATACTTTGCAGCGCGAGAATCAGGAATCCGGCGCCGAGAAACATGTAGAACCAGCGAGCATCCAGAGTGATAGTCAATGCAACCATCGCCGCCGCGCATCCCCACATGAAGGCTTCGCCGGTGAATCCGTCGCGCCAGTCGGGATCGGCTCGGCCTGCCGGGACGCGTGGGCGAATTGAAGGCAGCCACCGAGGTACGCGCGCAAAGTATTCGCGATAACTCTCGCCCTGGCTGGCCATGAGGTTCGCTTCCTCGCGCAAAATCAGGCGAAAAGTAAATGGAAACATGGCAACAACGAGGAATGCGAAGCCTGCATCGCTGGCCAGCACTCCCATCCCTGCCGCCAGGAGCACAGTTCCCAGGTAGAGAGGATTGCGCATGTGACGGAACGGTCCATCGGCTACGAGGCGGTCGGAATGAAATTTCACGTCGTGGACGATCGAGCTGTGAAGATATGCGCCCGCCCAGGTGCGAACGAGCGACGCCACGATGCAGACCACCGCGCCCGCGCCGATCGCGATTTGCGCATAGCGCGCGGGATAGTCCGCGCCGCGAGGCACGCCAGCCATCCAACGCGCGGCGTGGACATAGAAATCACCGTGGCGGAGCGAGCGCAGTTGAAAGCCCACGTAGAAAGTTGCGCAGATGATCCAGAAGCGATATCGAAATTCAAAATCGGTTGCGCGCATGAATGCTCCGTTGGTTCCTACTGACGCTTTGCGGGCTTGCAGATGGCGAAGGCCATACCCTGCGGGTCGAGAAGCACGGCCATTTCATCTCCGTCGGGGAGCTTGGTCGCGGGGATGAGGACTCTCGCGCCCATTTGCCGGGCTTTTGCGGAGGAAGCGGCCACGTCGTCCGCGGCAATAAAAAGCTGGACGAAATTCGGCGCACCCGGCGGCGCAGGCCAAATGCCGCCCTGTATGCCTTCGGTTGTGCCTGTGTCAATGCTCCGGTAGCCCATGGCATTGCCAGCGTCCACGGTCCAGCCAAAAAGGCCGCCAAAGAAAGTCGCCGTCTCGTCCAGCGACTTGGAAAGAATTTGAAACTGAATCACGGGGTTTGCCATTCGCGCTTCGTCCTCCGGGTGGATTTTCTCGTCGTTGGAGTTTACCGCGAAACGACCGCTGACGAACGCCGCAAGCTTGAATTCTTCGAGTGCGCAATGGTAGGGTATGCCGCAGGAGGTATTGCAATGTCATTCAACAACGTCGGTGCACTTGTATATCTGGAGCCGGGACAGTCGGCGTATTGGAGTTACTCATGGTCCAACGGTCAGGACATGGGACTCCAGCTTGCCGGTCCTAATACGTTCGCAGCCCCCGGTCTTTTGGGCACACTGGTGGCGTCCAATCAAGGCAAGATCATCAACGGCATCAATAATGTTGCTTACGTGGTGACCATCACAAACATCAGCTCCAGTGAAGGTTCAAGCCACAATTTGCAGGGTGGGGGTGTATCGTGAAGGTCACTGCCGTAACGGGTCCGAAAGGCGAGCTGGTTGCGATCGTCCATGGTCACCTTTCCGAACATGGCAAGAACCGCAGCAAAGACGGCCCGCACGCCACTCTTTACGAGGGACCCGGCCAGAAATTTCACGAAATCGAAGCGCCAGCTGAACACGAAAAGCTTCCGCACGCCCAGTTGCGCGATTGGGTTGTGAAACATCTCGCCGGTAAAACGGAAACACGCAAATAACGACAGTTGATCGCATCACTTTCTTGAGGAGCATTAGTCCCAGCCCCCTCAAGCTGGCTCCAATCTTTGCCGCCGGATAACCGCGATTTCATCATTGCCGCGATTCGCCAATAAGCGGGTCAATAAGAAATGAATAAGTTGCAGGCTCCGACCGGAGCCTAGTTCTTGGAGCCTCAACCAGGCTTGTAATCGGGGATGATTTCGCCGGGAGCGAAGAGAGACTGTTCGGGTTTTCCGGCTGCTTGCGCAGCGGCTACGGCAATGGTTTCCAGATCGGCACGCGAGAATCCCACAGAGGAGACCTGAACTTTGCCGTCCTGCCCAATCAGGAAAATGCTGGGGACGTTGGTGAGGCCATAGGCGTTCGAGGCGGGGTAGCCGTCATCATCAATCAGCGCGGGAAACGTGATTTCGAATTCTTGGCAAAATTCGCGCGTGTCGCTCGCGTCGTTCTGCGAGACGGCCCAGAATTTCATTTTGCCGCCTGGGTAGGATTGGTAGAGGCGCTCGAGGAACGGGAACGTGAACTGGCAGGTGGGGCAGCTCACTTTGAAGAAAGCAGCCAGCACCGGGCCTTCGCGCAGCGCGTCGGCCAGCGAATAGGTTTTGCCGTCGGTTCCCGGCAGTTCAAATTGTGGCGCGCGATCGCCCGCAATGATTGCGCTCATTTCGTCTCTCTTGAGGGCGGTTTGCTGAGCCAGGGTGAGGCACTCTGTGCTCCGCCCGCCTTTGCCTCATGCCTATGATAGTTCGATCGCATTTCGGCCCCTGATTTAATGGATGTGGCGGGATTTTTTATTGAGATAGTCGAGGAGCAGGTACTCGCCCAAAGTGTAGGGAGTGGTGAAATAGGCTTTGCCGCGGCACATCTGCGTGATTTTCCGAACGAAATTGACGAGGCTGTAGTCCGTGGCCAGCATGAACGTGTTGATGAGAATGCCGGCGCGGCGGCACTTGGAAACTTCTTCCATCGTTTGGGATACCACCAGCGGATCCAGGCCGAAAGCATTTTTGTAGATGCGGCCGTCGGGGAGCGTGACGGCGGAAGGTTTGCCGTCGGTGATCATCACGATTTGGCGCATATCCTTTCTTTCGCGGTTCAAGATGCGCTGGGCCAGCCGCAGGCCTTCGCGCGTGTTCGTGTAATACGGGCCCACCTGAACGCGCGCGAGCTGGCCGATGGGAATTTCTTCGGCGCTATCGTGGAAGAGCACAACGTGCAGCGAATCGCCGGGATATTGCGTGCGAATCAGGTGCGCGAGAGCGAGTGCCACGCGCTTGGCGGGCGTGAAGCGATCTTCGCCGTAGAGAATCATGCTGTGGCTGCAATCGAGCATCAAAACCGTGGCGCAAGAGCTGTAATATTCCGCCTGGTGGACCATTAAATCCTCGTAGTCCACTTCGATGGGCAGGCCCGCGCCGGCGCGACGAACCGCGTTAAACAATGTGCCGCTGATATCGAGGTTGAGCGTATCGCCGAATTCATACGGCTTCGACGAGCCGCCGGATTCGATGCCGGTGGAGAGGTCGCGCGTATCGTGGCGCCCGAAACTGCTCTTGCCGAGCGAGCCGAGCAGGTCGCGCAACGTCTGGAAGCCGAGAAAATCAATGGCTTTGTCGGTGATTTCGAAACGCGCGCGAGTTTCGCTTGGGTCTCCGCCGATGCGCCCGCCCGGAGTGTCCCGCGGCGGAGGAGTCACCGTGGGCGGCTGCATGTTGACGTAATTTTCCTGCATCAGCCGCTCGATGAGCCGGTCAACCAATTCGCGGAGGGTTCCATTGCTGGAAAGATCGGAATCCTGAAGCAATTCCTTGGCCAGATCCGGGGGAAGCAAATCGCCTTGTTCAAGCGCGCGCAGAATGGCTTCGCGAAGGTCATCGAGCGTTTGCTGCGGCTCCATTTCGTAGACGCCGTAGGGGTCCATGCCAAAGCCGGATTGCAGCAGGAAATCGGAGAGTTGCTTCATCAGCTCCTGCAAGTCGATTTCGTCGGCTTTCTGGCCGGTGTAGCGCGAATAGCGGATGATTTTCACGGAGCGATTCCTAAAAGCTAATTGAATTGGCGGCGCGGTGCGTTGGCGGCAGGCTCGCGCGGCTCGGCCTTGCGGGCTTCGGCGAAAAATCCGCGCTCTTCGCTGCGATTGATGCGCTTGTGGGAGTGGAGTCCCTCGAGCACAAATTCGGCGGCGGCCAGATGACGCGCGGCGTCGAGCACGGGCTCATGCTCGGGATTTTGCGCAAGGTCGAGAAGTCCTTGAATTCGCCCGAGCTGCTTGAGGGATTCGTCCACTGATGCGCGGTCGTCCATTTTCAACTCGCCGCCCATTTCAAACCAGTGCACGATGGGCTGCAAATGCTCCGGCTGAAGCTTCTGTTTGCGCATCCAGCGCGTAAACGTGCGGGAGACGGCGGCACGAATCAGTTCGCGTGCGATTACGTCCGCGCCGCGCATTTCGCCTTCGTATTCCAATTCGATTTTTCCGGTGATGGCGGGAAGCGCAGCATAAATATCCATGATGCGCACCACGGGAAGCGCCTCGCCCTGCTGTGCAGCGCGCTGTTCGGCGCTGCTGACGGCGAGTTCTAAACTCGAAATCGGCAGACGCTGGCTGACGCCGGAGCGGCGGTCAACGCGCTTATCTTCGCGCGCGAGAAACGCGACTTCTTCGGTGACTTGGCGGATGGTATCGGAAATTTCGACGGGGTGTGCAGGTTCGCGCTGCAGCCATGCTTCCTGCGCGGTGATGGTCATGGCTTCTTCGAGCGCCGCGGGATAGTGCGTGCGAATTTCGGAGCCGATGCGGTCCTTGAGCGGGGTGATGATTTTGCCGCGCGCGGTGTAGTCCTCGGGATTGGCGGTGAAAACCAACAGAACGTCCAGCGGCAGGCGGATGGGATAGCCCTTAATCTGCACGTCGCCTTCCTGCATGATGTTGAACAGGCTAACCTGAATTTTTCCCGCCAGGTCCGGCAGCTCGTTGATGGCGAAGATGCAGCGATTGGCGCGCGGCAGCAGCCCATAGTGCATGGTGAGCTCGTCGGAAAGATCGTGGCCGGCCCGCGCGGCGCGAATCGGGTCAACGTCGCCGATCATGTCGGCCACGGTTACGTCGGGCGTGGCAAGTTTTTCAACATAGCGATTTTCGCGGGTGAGCCAGGCGATGGGAGTTTTCTCACCTTCCCGCGCAATTCGGTCGCGGCACGGGCGGCACACGGGGCGGTAAGGATTGTCGTGAATCTCGCAGCCTTCGATGACGGGAATTTCCGCGTCCAGAAACTGCGTCAGATTTCGCAACAGGCGCGTCTTGGCTTGTCCGCGCAGGCCCAGCAGAATCATATGATGGCGCGACAGCAGCGCGTTCACCACCTGTGGAATTACGGTGTCTTGATAGCCGTGGATGCCTGCGAACAGTGGTCCGTGTTCTGCAATCGCGGCCAGAAGATTTTCGCGGATTTCCTGGCGAATGCCGCGACCGGCGACGCGCGCCTCCGACCAACGACTTTTGCGAAGCTCTTCCAGGTTTTTGGGCAATGGATTCATCAGTTCCTCAACTCGCTTGCGAGAAAATGCGGCGCGCAGCGGGGCTGACTTCAATTATAGCGGATGCAGCGTCGCGATGCGCAGTGGCATGGTTTGGGCCGGCGATGCGTGGCGATGTCTAAGTCGCCAAAGTGCGGCGGACGCGGCGAATCAAACCACCGGGAGCGCGGCGAGTAAGCGGAGTGTGGATGCGGTCAGCCGGCGGCAATTGCAGTACCCAGCGGTAGGCGCTCATGGTGTCGGTGGCGAAGCAGTGAACGCAGCCCCACAAATACAGGCGAAAGCGGCGGTAGAGCGTTTCTCCCCAGCGCTGGATGATCATGTCGCGATTTTCGTCCAGGCGCGTGGCCCAATGTCTCGCCGTGAGCGCGTAATTCTCGCGATCATTTTGGACCATGACCAACTCGAGAGGGCTTGTGGAAAGCGCTTCGAGATAGGTGGGCAGATGAAGCGGAGTGGGATCTCCGGGATAGATGTAACTCATGATGAAGGTGCTAAACGAGAATTTCGTGCGGCACGCGGAGGCATCGAGATAGACACGGCCTCCGCGCTTGAGCAGGCGCTGGTATTGCGCGAGGGTTGCGGCATAGTCCGGCAGATGCTCGGTGACGCCGAGATTGACGATGGCGTCGTAGCGCTCGCCGGACTTATATTCCAGGAAATTTTCGCGGATGATGCGGCAGGGAATTTTTTCGCGCGCAATTAACTCGTTGACGTACTTCTCGGAGGCTTTGGAGAGCGTCAGCGAAGTGACGTGAATTCCACGCCGGCCGGCAAATTCGGTGAATGAGCCCCATCCGCCGCCGACGTCCAGAACCCGCATGCCCGGCTCGATGCCGGCGCCCTCGATGGCCGTCGCAAGTTTTCGCTGGATGGCCGACTCCAGCGATTCATTTTTATTTTCGAAGTATCCGTGTGAATAGCAGCGGGACTGACGATCCAGGAAGGCGAGATAAAAGTCGGGATCGGTATCGTAATGCTGCTTGATCCATTTGCGGGCGGTGCTTTCGCGGCCGAAGACCAGGCGCTGGCCGATGAGTGACCAGAAGCGCGCGAGCAAGTGACGGTCGCTAAGGCGGTTGCGCAGATCAAAAACAGTGACGAGGTCTCCTTCAATGTCCAGGTCACCGAGGATATAAGCTTCGGCGATGCGCAGTTCGTCCAGTGATTTCAGCGCACTCACAGCGCGAGAATTTTGGGCGAGTATGCGGAATTTTACGTCGCCGCTGCCGACGCGCAACAGGGGGCGGCTCGGCGCGCGAAATTCAAAGGCCGTGCCCGGCGGCAGGGAAGGGGCCAAACCCTGCAGTGTTCTCTCGAGAAGAGTAGGCTTTGTAGACGCGCCAATCGTCGGGGCTGTTTGGGTGGCAGCGGCTGTCCCAGGAACCGGCATTTCGGAATCGAAATTTGTCTCGTTCATGATCCCCAACAACCCTTACTAAGCTGCCAAAAGACACCCGGCGAGTCAATCTGGATTTTACGGAATTTTGTGCAGCCAGGCGGAGGTGCTCATAGGCAGGATGGGTTTAGGTAGTGGCGAGGGCGGAGAGAGCGGCTTGCATTTCGTCGCGGGCATGGGCGTCTCCTGCTTTTTGGGCGACGACGACGCCCGCGGAGAGGATGCGTTTGGCTTCATCGATTCGGCCGGCCTGGGCGAGGAGTTGGCCGTGTTGAAAATATCCGGCGACATAGGAGGGGTGGTCAGCCAGCAACTGCTCGAAGTGGGCGACCGCGGCGGCGTAGTCGCCGAGGCGGGCGCATTCGAGCGCCAATCCATAGCGGGCGAAGGGATCAGCAGGATTGGCGGCAAGAAAGGCTTCGAGTTTCTCGCGACGGCTGGTGGTGGTTGGGCACATGGGCGGAAAGCGGGTATTATAACGGCGGAAGCTCCGGCTTTCAAATCCTGAAAGGAATTCACGCCTGTGCGCAATGAAAATCAGCAGCCTCGCCCCCCTCGCGCGACAGTAGGGAAGGCCGTTCGTGTATCGCGCTCGGAAATGACCGAAGTGGTGTTGCCGAACGACGCGAACATGCTGGGCTACATGCTCGGCGGACGGTTGATGCACCTGATGGACGTGGCTGCGGCGCTGGCGGCGCATCGGCACTCGAACAGCAGCGTGGTGACGGCGTCGGTGGACTACATGGATTTTCGCAATCCGATTCGAGTGGGCGATTTCGTGATTCTAAAGAGCAGCGTCAACCGCGTGTTCAACACGTCGATGGAAGTGGGGGTGAAAGTGTTTTCCGAGAATGTCGTCACCGGCGAACGGCGGCATACCAGCAGCGCCTATCTCACGTTTGTCGCGCTGGATCAGCATTTTCAGCCACATGGCGTCCCGCCGCTGATTTTGGAGACAGCAGAGGATCGGCGACGCTACAAAGAAGCCGGCGCCCGGAGAAAAATTCGCCTGGCGCACGCCCACAAGCGCAGGCCCGCCGTGAAAACGTAGCGTCCACCCAACAGAGCAAAGCGTCTGCTGTCCCCACATCATCCTGGGCAGTGTTTGGTTTCGCTCTTCCCAGAAGATCTTACCTTTGGATGCCTATTACGAATCTAGATATGCGGCGGCGGATTCGGCTGTGCGGAAGGCGTGTTCAACGCAATTGCCGATGGACGGACCCGCGAGATAGTTGCCAGTTAGGAGAAGGCCGGGAGTATTGCGAAGCGCGTCGTCGATGGCGCGGATGCGTTCGGCGTGGCCGAGAGTGTATTGGGGCAGTGCACGGTCGTAGCGGAAGACGGCGTGCTCGACCGGCGGGCCGGCGATGTCGAGGAGTTTGGCATTTTCACGCGTGATCACTTCGAGTATTCTGGTGTCGGTCATCTGGCGGACTGCTAGATTCGTGGCTCCTCCGGCGAAGCTGGTGAGCACAGTCATGCCCTCGGGGGCGCGTCCGGGGAAAAGAGACGAATTCCAGACTGTGCCGAGCGTGGTAAGTCCTTCCTTCCGCGGGACCAGAAAGCCAAAACCGCCCAGAGGATGCCCAATCTGTTTTTGGTGGTATCCGGCAGCAATCACGGCCAGAGGTGCGTAGGCAATTCCTTCGAGCAGTTCCGCGAGGCGACGCGCGTCGGCGGGCAGGAGAGGCGCGGTGGCATAAGCCGGCGCGGCCAGAATTATGACGCGGTAGGGAGTGGGTGCGGGAGATGGTGAATTGCTCGAAGCGGCGGGTACGTCCGACGGTGCGCGCGTGGGCGTGGCAACGGAGCACATGTGCTCGGCCTGGATAGTCCAGTCGCCGGCACCGAACGACAATTGTGTAGGGCTGACATTTAGTTGGATGGCGTCGGCCAGCCGCTCCGCCAGGCGCGCGGGGAGCGATTCCATTCCAGTACGAAAAGAAGCCAGTGCGGGGCGCTTGCCCGCGGACTTTGCGGATTTCATCGCACCGCGCAAGATACTGCCGTATTCGCGTTCCCATTCACCCGCCGCAGGGAAGGCGCTAGCAAGGCTCAGGGATTCAGGATCGCCCGCGAAAACACCGGAAATGAAGGGCGCGACCAGATAGTCCAGTATTTCATTGCCGAATTTCCTGCGCACGAAGTCGGCTACGCTTTCTTCCCGCGCGGGAGGATGCGTGCGGCCGAGCGCATCGGCCAGCAGACGGACCTTAGTGCCGACGCTCAGTAATCCGCTGCGCAGCAACGCGCCGGGAGCCATGGGAATTTCATGAAGGCGGCCATTGCGAACAACAAAGCGCGGGGCGCGAGGATTGGCAGTGACAAGTTCATCATCCAGATTCAATTCACGGATCAGCGTAAGCAAAGTGTTTGTGGCCGAGAAACTTTGCGGACCGGATTCAAATAAAAAGCCGTTTTGAACCACGCTACCGATGACGCCGCCGGCGCGCGCACCGCTTTCCAGCACTTGCGCGTCGATCCCCAATTGACGAAGGCGGTAAAGGCAAGCCAAGCCGGAAATGCCGCCGCCGATTACGCAAACCCTGCTAGCGCGCGTGTTGCTTGGGGGAACGTTATCCAAGGAAAAACCTACAGTGTGCGCGAGAAGAGCGGGCGCTGATCCATCTGCTGCTCGCGGAGGTAGCGGTCAAAAAGCATGGCGATATTGCGGATGAAGATGTGGCCAAGGGGCGAGGCGCGGATTTCGTCGGCGTTCACGCGGACCAGACCGTCGTCCTGAAGCGGAAGGAGCGCGGCCAACTCCGGAGCGAAGTAGTCGTCGAACGCGAAGGCGGGCGTCGAATCACCAGTCAAATCCGTTTCCAGCGCGAATTGTTTTTCGATTTTGCGCTTGGGAATGACGGCGTGGCACAGGAGTTCGCTAATCACCGCGCGGCGCAGGCGGTCGTCGGCACTAAGCGCGAAACCGCGCCGGGTAGCCATGCCCGCTGAAGCGATTGCGTCCTGATACGCTGGAACTTCGCGAGGATTTTGCGCATAGACCGCGCCGATGCTGCTGATGGCGCTGACGCCCATTCCGTATAGATCCGCGCCGGCCTGGGTCGTGTAACCCTGAAAATTGCGGTGCAGCGTGCCGTTGCGCTGGGCGATGGCCAGCTCGTCGGAAGGACGCGCGAAGTGGTCCATGCCGATGTAGAGAAATCCAGCGTTGAGAAAGCCTTTGAGACCGGCGGCAAAAATATGAAATTTCTCCATTCCTTCCGGCAGGAACGCGGTGAAACTGCCTTGCTGCTTTTTCAGCCATGGGACATGCGCGTAGCTGAAAAGTGCCACGCGGTCGGGTGCGAGCGTTAGAACTTTGTCGACGGTTTGCGCGAAGTGGGAGGGGGTCTGGTAGGGCAGCCCATATATAAGGTCCACGTTAAGGCTTTGAAATCCGAGCTCGCGCGCCGCAGTCATCAGGTCGCGCGTCAGCTCGTAGGGCTGTACGCGATGGATGGTCTCCTGCACTTTTGGATTGAAATCCTGAATGCCCAAGCTGAGACGATTGAATCCCAGCCGGCGAAGCGTTTCCAAATGCTGAAGGGAAGTAACGCGCGGGTCCACTTCCACGCCGATTTCCGCGCCGGGGGAAAAAGTGAAGCGCGCGCGAGTCCATTCGAAAAGACCTTCCAATTGCGCCGGGCTTAAATACGTGGGCGTACCGCCGCCCCAATGAAACTGGATCACGGGGCGCGACGGGGAAACGAACCGGCTGACCGTATCAATTTCGCGACGGAGCGCATCAAGATACGGCAACGCCACATTTTTGTCGCGTTGGATGGAGACATTGCAGGCGCAGAAGAGGCAAAGGCTTTCGCAAAAGGGAATGTGCATGTACAAAGAGACCGGAGTGGCAGCCTCGTTTGCGCGGCGGTATGCGGCCTGCAAATCGTTGGCGCCGAAATTATCCTGCCACACGGGGGCGGTGGGATAGCTGGTATAGCGCGGGCCGGGGCGGTTGTACTTCGCGAGGAAGTCTTCGGAGACTTGCAAATCGCCGGCAGGAACGGGCGATGGAGACTGGACTGCCTGTTTGCTCGTGGTGTCCATTCTGAGCATGGGTTCAGGCGCGTGTTTCCGAGAGAATTGCCGGTAGGGAGATGGATTGTCCCGCATGGACGAAAGCCTGGGCGTTTTCGACGGGCGTATCGGGCAGAATGCCGTGGCCCAGATTCAAAATGTGGCCGACGCCGCCTGTTTCGGCGACGGCGCGGCGCGCGGCGTCACGCGCAATTTCCGGCGACGCCAGCAATGCGGCGGGGTCTGTATTGCCTTGCAGCGCGAGGGACGGCCCCAAAATGCGGCGGGCCTCGGCCAAGCTGGTGCGCCAATCGACGCTGAGGACGGAGGCTCCTGCGCGGGCCATTGGCTCAAGCAAGTGGCTGGCGCCGCGGGCGTAGAGAATCACCGGGACGTCGGCAAGACGATAACCGCCATCTGCTTCGCACGTGCACATCTCCTCGATGAGACGCTGTGTCGACGGTAACGCAAAGGTTTCGTATTGTTCGCGGCTCAATTCGCCAGCCCAGGTGTCGAAAATCTGGATTGCGGCGGCTCCAGCCTCGATGAGAGCGCGTAGGTACAACGCAGTCCCTTGAGCGATACGATCCAACAATTGATGCAGAACTTCGGGCGCGGCATGCAGCATGCGCTTGATGTGGTTCAGTTCGCCGCGAACGCTTCCCTCGACCATGTAACACGCCAGCGTCCAGGGAGCAGCGGCGAAACCAAGCACAGGAATGTCCGGGCCGGCGTTGCGGCAAATCAAAGAGATGGCGTCGGCGACAAAACCCGTCGTCGAAAGCGGATCGAATTCGCGCAGCGCACGCACGGCGGCTTTGTCGCGGATTGGTGCGGGAAGCACTGGGCCGCTATCTGGAACGCGCAGTTCCAAGCCCATGGCCTCCGCAACAATCAGGATATCGCTGAAAACGATGATGGCGTCTACACCGAGGCGATGAAACGGCTGGAGAGAGGCTTCAGCGGCCAGCTCCGGAGTCTTACAAATTTCGAGGAAAGAATGATTGCGGCGGAGCGCCTGGTACTCAGGGAGATAGCGGCCTGCTTGGCGCATAATCCAGACCGGCACGCGCTCGACGGGTTGGCAGCGAGAGGCGCGGAGGAACAGTTCCTTGCGCGTATGCGAAGTTGGGGCCATCAGCGACGTTTAATCCTTTTGCACCCGCGCTTCCTGCCTGCGTCGGCGCGTATTGGTTATAATAGCGCAGGCTCTGTCCAACCGGGGCCCATCGTGATGCACTCGCCACTTTTCGACGCTTGTCTGGGCCTTTATGCGGCCAGTCTGGCGGCATATATCGGCTTCCTCTACGGCGAAAAACGCTTGCTGGGAAAGATTGCGCCCATGCTGCTAGGCGCGGCGATTGTGGTGCATTACCTGGCGCTGATGGAGCGGTCGCGGTGGATGCATTCGGTGCCCTACAACGATTTATACGGCTCCATGTCGCTCTTTGCATGGCTCGTGGCGGTCACCTACTTAGTGCTGGAAATGTGGTACCGGCAACCTTCGGTGGGAGCGGTGGTGCTGCCGTTTCTGCTGGCGTGGGAGGTTGCGCTGGCGATTGCCACGCCTGCTACGCCTCCGCCGGTTTCTCCGGGACGCGGCGCAGTGCTGGCATTTCACATCACACTGGGAATTTTGGGGTACGCTGCTTTCGCGCTCTCGTTCATTCTGAGCCTGATTTTCATTTTGCAGAGCCGCATGTTGCGAGCGCGGCGACCGGGGCGGGCGTTTTGGCGATTTCCTCCGCTCGACGTTCTGGCCCGCATGAGCCGCGGCAGCATCTGGGTGGGACTGGCGGCATGCGGCGCGAGCCTGGTGTTCGGGTTTATCTGGGACCGCCGCATACGCGGATCGTTTTCTCTCGGTGATCCCAAGGTGATTTTCACGTTCGCCATTCTGGTGCTCTACGGCATGGTGTTGTGGTTGGGCGGGCGAGCGAGTTGGCGAGGACCGCGCGTCGCGCGTTTCTGCGCGCTCTGCTTTCTGCTGGTGCTATTCAGCTATACGCTTGTGAATTTATATCTGACCGGATTTCATAAGTATTTCTGATGAGCAGCCGCGAAGGAAATTCGGGATTTCGCCTGGCGCTGGTGGGATGCAATCATCGCAGCGCGACGGTGGAAACACGCGAACGCATGGCGTTCACTCCGGAGCAAGCATTGAGCGCCGCCGGCGAACTATGCGTGCGCGGCATTGTTGCGGAAGCCATGGTGGTTTCCACATGCAATCGCAGCGAAGTTTACGGCGTGGCGAGCGGAAATTCCGCGGATGCAACCGAAGCGTTGGAATCGTTTTTTCTCGCATTTCATGGGATGGAGGCCGAACAAGCCAATGGCCGCCTGTATCGGCACTCCGGCACCGAAGCGGTGCGGCATCTATTTCGCGTGGCCGCTGGATTGGATTCGATGTTGCTGGGCGAAGCGGAGATTCTGGGTCAGTTGCGCGATACGTATGGAAAGGCGCTGGAGCGCGGCACGACGGGCCCGGTGCTCAACCGGCTGTTCCAGGCGGCGCTGGAAGTGGGGAAGCGCGTGCGCACGGAAACGGAGTTGGGCACGCGGCCAGTGTCGGTGGCTTTTGCGGGCGTAAAGCTGGCGGAGTCCGTTTTCGGGGAACTGGCGGGACATTCGGCGCTGGTGGTGGGATCGGGCGCGGTGGCGACGCAGGTAATTGACCATTTGCGTCGGCGCGAAATCGGGGATTTGCGCATAGTTAGCCGCTCGTACGAGCATGCAGAAAACCTAGCGCGACAATTCGATGCACAGGCCGCGGGATGGGATTACCTGGAATCCTTGCTGGAGTGGGCGGATGTGGTGGTGACGTCGGTGGCCGGCGGAGTAACGGTGGTTGACCGCGCGATGCTGGAAAAATCCATGACAGCGCGAAAGGGACGCGCAGTTTTCATCATGGATTTGGGCGTGCCGCGCAACGTCGCGCCCGAGGCAGCCGAGGTCTACAACGTCTACCTTTATAACGTCGACGATTTGGGTGAAATTGTGGAACGCAACCGCCACGCGCGCGAAGCCGAGATTCCAAGCGCCGAGGCCTTGGTCGAAGAGCACGTGGGCAAGTTCGAAGCGTGGCGAAACAGCGTGGAAGCCGTCACACTAATCGAGGATTTGCGCAGGCAGTTGCACGAGGAGCGCCGCGTGTTTCTCCGCGAGCAGGAGCGAACCCTGGAACATTTGGCTCCGGAGCAACGCGCAGCCGTCGAGCAGCTGACCGAGAATTTGGTTGAACGCATCTTAAAGGGTCCCGCGAAGCGTTTGAGGCATACTCCCGGATTGCGGGAGCGCATCGAGGAATTGGAAATTCTCCGCGACCTTTTTGCCGGGCGCGAGGAACAAAATTGAACCGGGTGCGGATCGGCTCGCGCGGGAGTGCGTTAGCGATGTGGCAGAGCCGTCACATTCAGGAGAGGTTGCGGGCCGAGTGCGGAGTGGAGTCGGAAATTATTCCTATTCGCACGACCGGCGATCGCCATACGGAAAGGCCTGTTTCCGCGATGGGCAGACAGGGTGTTTTTATCAAGGAGATCGAAGACGCGTTGCTCGCCGGGGAAATTGACCTGGCGGTGCATAGCATGAAGGACGTCCCGTCGGCGATTGCGCCGGGATTGATGCTTCCGGCGATTACTCGGCGAGCTGACCCGCGAGATTGCCTGGTGGCGCGGGAAGGTGTTTTTTCTCGCGCTACCGGTGGGCTAGCGGCTCTGCCTCTTGACGCGCGGTTGGGAACCAGCAGTCCGCGGCGGCGGGCGCAGTTGCACAATGTGAGGGCAAAGCTGGGTGCGCATTGGGAAATTCACGAGCTGCGCGGAAATGTCGATACTCGGCTGCGAAAATTGGACGAAGGACAGTTTGACGCGATTGTGCTGGCCTGCGCGGGCTTGCAGCGTCTGGGGTTAGCGGAGCGAATTACGGAAATTTTGGATACCGATATGATGTTGCCGGCGGCGGGGCAGGGAGCGTTGTGCGTGGAAGCGCGCGCGAAGGAATTCGAACTCGCGCAGTTGCTGGCTTCGCTGGACGATACGGAGACTCGCGCTTGCGTCACTGCGGAGCGGACGCTGCTCGCGCGGCTTGAGGGCGGGTGCCAGGTTGCTCTGGGTGCTTTGGCGCGAATGGAAAAGGCCGTGCTGAAATTGGAGGCGGCGGTTTTGTCCCCGGATGGTGGCGATGAGATTCGTGGAAGCGCCAATGGTTCGTTCGACAAACCGGAAGAGCTGGGCGCGCGATTGGCGCAAGAACTCTTGGAGGCCGGAGCGGGACGAATTTTGGGGCTCGCGGGCAGGCATGTTGCCTAATCGCGAAGAACACAGCGGACACGTGGAAAGCGCGTTACAAGGTCCGTTGCACGGCCGGCAGATTGTTGTGACGCGCGCCGCCGAACAAGCGGACGAGTTGCGCGAAGAGTTGGAATTGCTGGGCGCGCAAGTGCTCCTTTTGCCGCTGATTAGATTCCTGGAGCCCACTGATTCCAGCGAACTGGATCACGCGCTGGCGAACCTAACAGAATTTGATTGGATCATTTTCACAAGTGCGAATGCCGCTAAGTTTTTCGCGCGACGCGATGTTTTTCTGAAATCGGCTGCCGGTAGGCATGCGACAAAGCTTCCAAGAGTTGCAGCAGTGGGGCAGGCAACGGCCCTGGCTGCGGCTTCCGTCGGATTGCTTGCTGACTTCATTGCGGCGGGCCGCAGTGGTATGGACCTGGCGGAGGAATTAGCCCCGCTAATGAAAGGCGCGCGCGTACTGCTGCCGCGCAGTCACCGCGCCGGGCATGATTTGCCGTCAGCTCTGCGAGAGGCTGGCGCGAAGGTTACCGAAGTTGTGGCATATCGCACGGAGCGTGCTGATGTTGCCCGATCGCCTATCTTGGCGAACATTGTGGCGGGCAACGTTGATGCAGTATTACTCGCAAGTCCTTCGGCGTTTTACGCGTTGTGCGACGCGCTGGACGGTGTCGAAAACAACGCCGGCAGCGCTACATATACCGACGTTCGAAATGGCGAGGGTTGTAATTCCCGAGCGAGCGAGCGGCTGAGTGAAAACCTTGACCGCACGGCGCTGGCTGCCATTGGCGCCACCACGGCTGCGGCGATTCGGGGCGTTGGTCTGACGATCGCCGTGGAAGCTGAGGAACCAAGCGCGCGCGGACTCGCGCAAGCAATTTGCCGGCATTTCTCGGCTTTCCAATCGCAAAGGACGCAGGCATGACATTTCCCACTCATCGGCCGCGACGGTTGCGGCGCAACGAAGCAATCCGCGGGCTGGTGCGTGAAACCAATCTCAGCGTGGGCGCATTGATCTATCCGATGTTCGCGTGCTCCGGCAGCGGGGTGCGCAAGGAAGTCGCGTCCATGCCGGGAATTTTTCAGCAGTCCGTGGACCAGATTGTGGAAGATTGTCGCGAAGTGGCGGCGCTGGGAATTCCGGGCGTGGTTCTGTTCGGGCTGCCGGAGAAAAAAGACGCGACGGGATCGGAGGCGTCGTCCGCGCGGGGCGCGGTGCAGCGCGCGGTGGAGGCCATTCGCAAGGCAAAATTGGATTTGATCGTCATCACCGACGTTTGCCTATGCGAATACACTGATCACGGGCATTGCGGCGTGGTGGACGGCGGGAAAATTGTAAATGACGCGACGCTGGAGCTTTTGTCAGAGGCTGCGCTCTCACACGCGCGGGCGGGAGCCGATATTGTGGCGCCTTCTGACATGATGGACGGGCGTGTGGGCGCGATTCGCCACAAGCTGGACGAAAACGGCTTCCAGGACGTGGCGATTCTGAGCTACGCGGCAAAATATTGTTCCGGATTTTATGGGCCGTTTCGGGAGGCTGCGGATTCGGCTCCGCAATTCGGCGACCGCCGCAGTTATCAGATGGACCCTTCGAATGCGCGGGAAGCGTTGCGCGAAGTGGCGCTCGACCTGGAAGAAGGCGCGGATATGGTGATGGTGAAGCCTGCGCTGGCTTATCTTGACGTGATTCATCGAGTGCGCGAACGATTTGATGTTCCGGTGGCGGCCTATAACGTCAGCGGAGAATATGCGATGGTGAAGGCCGCTGCGCGGAACGGCTGGATCGACGAGCAGCGCGTGACGTTGGAAATTCTGACGGGAATTCATCGCGCCGGCGCGGGAATCATTCTTACCTACCACGCGAAGGATGTCGCGCGCTGGTTGGCGGATTCCTGATCGCGTATTTCGAAGACAAAGTGCGCCCGAGAGTAACATCCGCAAGAAGACTAAATGCGAATGAATAATGTCCGCAGTGGAAATCACCTGAGGGTAAACCGAAAACTATAATGAGCGGCGATTCCCAATCGCATACAACCGAACTTCGCCGACGTGCCGACCGTGTGTTAGTGGGTGGCGTGAATAGCCCTGTGCGCGCGTTTCGCGCCGTGGGCGGTGAGCCGATCTTTATTGAACGAGCGGAAGGCGCACGCCTGTGGGACGCCGATGGCCGCGAGGTGCTGGACTTTATCGGGTCGTGGGGGGCGATGATTTTAGGGCACGCGCACCCCGCCGTCAGCGTTGCCATCGCGGATCAGGCGCGACACGGGGCCAGCTATGGCGTCACGTCACCGCTGGAAGTGGAGCTGGCCGAAGAGATTTCCCACGCGATGCCATCCATCCAGAAGATTCGCTTCGTCAGCTCAGGGACGGAAGCGGTTATGAGCGCCGTTCGCGTGGCGCGGGCATTCACCGGGCGGGAATTGGTGCTGAAATTCGACGGCTGCTACCATGGCCACTCCGACGGATTTTTGTCGCACGCGGGTTCCGGTCTGGCGACGCTGGGCATGGCGTCTAGCCCCGGAGTGCCGGAGGGATTCGCGCGTCTTACGCTTCACGCGGCGTACAACGAGCTCACCGCGGTTGAAAGTATTTTCGCGGCGCATCGCGGGGAGATTGCAGCGATCATCGTCGAGCCGGTGGCGGCGAATATGGGCATAGTTCCACCGGAAGCGGGATTTCTGAATGGCCTTCGCAATCTCACTCAGCGCGAAGGCGCGTTGCTGGTTTTCGACGAGGTCATCACCGGCTTCCGCGTAGCTTATGGCGGCGCGCAATCGCTCTGCGGAATTGAGCCTGATCTCACCGTGCTGGGGAAAATTATCGGAGGAGGCTTGCCCGTGGGAGCTTATGGCGGGCGGCGCGAAGTCATGGACTTGGTAGCGCCTGCCGGGCCGGTCTATCAGGCCGGAACGCTCTCCGGAAATCCGCTGGCCATGCGTGCCGGGCTGGCGACGTTAAGAGAAATTCGGACGCCGGGATTTTACGATGAGTTGAACCGCAAAGCGGCGCGGCTGGCGTACGGACTGCGCGATGTAGTCCGCCAGAGCGGCTCGCCGATGACGGTCAACGCCATCGAATCGCTAGTTACTCTGTTTTTTGCCGCGCCGCCCGTGCGCAACTATGACGATGCCAAGCGCGCGGACACTGCCGGGTTTGGCGCATTCTTTCAGGAAATGCTCCGACACAACATTCTGTTGCCGCCATCGCAATTCGAGGCTTGGTTTGTTTCGTCCGCGCACACCGAGGGGGATATTGACCGCGCCATTGCCGCAGTGCGCGAGAGCTTGCACGATTTGGCAACGCACTCTGGCGGCATGGGGTTAAAATAAAGCTAATGCGCATAATGGTTGCGAACTGCCTCGCCGTATTTTGCATGCTCGTTTCGGGTATGCCCGCGACAGCTAGGCCGCGAATGCTTGGATGCGACACGGCTTCCGCTTCGTTGCATTCAGCGTGGCGATCTTTGCAGCAGCAGACGCAACAGCCTGAACAGCAGTCGTCGCAGCAGCCGCAGGAGTCGTCCTCGAAGGATCAGAACAACGGAGAAGATTCGCGAAAACAAAATGGCGGCACGGATCAGCCTGCGTCGGGAACGGCGCCGGGGGCACCGGGGCAACCCGCCGCGAAAACCGATCCGGGCGGGGATGCTTTTCACGCCGAGCAAAGCGTCGAGGTCGGCGAGTTCTATATGAAAAAGGGAGACCTGGATGCCGCCGCGGACCGCTTCAAGGAGGCCATACAGTACAAGCCGAATCTGGCCAAACCGCGCCTGCTGCTGGCCAAAATCGCGGAGAAAAAGAATGATAAGGCCGCAGCCGTACAGTATTACGAGGATTACCTGAAAATCCTGCCGGACACCGCGGAAGCGAAAAAGGTCCGCAAGCGCATCAGTGAGTTGGACGCGGAAATGCAGACGAACAAGGCGCAATAACCGTGGTGCGAGACGTATCTAATCCGACTGAGGAGACCATCAGAGGGTCAAACCTTCGGAAGCGGTTGGTGGAAGCAACCCTCGAGTGGGAGAGGCATTTCGGCGTGGCGCCGCATATCACGTCCGCAATTTCAGAGTTCGATGCGGCGATGCTTGTGGGGATGCCAGAAGACGCGTACTGCGCTGACGGCAAGACTCGAACGGCAGTTACCAAGGACACGGACTTCATCTGGAATGGAATTAGATACCAAGTCAGTGCCAACCGGCCAAGCGGGAAGAAGGGATCGCCTGTCACATGGGTCGCTCGAAAGCACGAAGAAAAGAGACCATTTGGATGGGACCGTTTCATTTGGCTTCTTTATGACAAGCATTATGTTATTCAAGAAGCTTGGGAATTCAGTGTTGAAGAATACCGCAGCAAGTTCAAGCAGCTTAAAAGATTATCTCCAGATCACATGCGGTTGGGCCACTGCCTGCTCAGTCCGGGCCAGGAAAAATCCAGGGATTATCGGAAGTAGTCTCCGGATGCGCTTATCGGAGGCGCTTGAGGAAGCGCATGGCCTCGGCGTATTGAGGGAAGAGGCGCTCTTTGCGGCGGAAATCGGCGGAATGAGTTTCGAAGCGGCAGCGGGCCACGCGCGGAGGATGCTTCTGATGCAGCATTTCGTGGTAGAGCACATAGGCAACGGCGAATTCCGGAACGTTTTGCGCGTCGAGGCGGCGATTCAGCAGAATCTGGTCAATCGCAGGGTCATAACAGCCTAGCTGGCGCAACCACGAACGCCCGCTCCAGCCCAGGCGCGGCAGTTTCAACTCCGAAGAAAAATACTCCTGATTCAAGCGCGCATAGATTTGCGACAAATCGTGATGTGCGCCTTGCGGATGCACGGGAGCATGACGCGCGCGCCGACGGCGCACCGCGTGCATACGCCGGCGAAGAGCCGGCTGGGAGGCAAATGCCTGGTATGTGCGCAGCATTTCCGTCAGAGGATCGGCCGGCCGACCTGACGCGGCGGTAACCATTGTGCGCGAGCGCGAAAATCTGCGATAAAGGCGCGACAGCAAAATTGCCGCCGCGGCTTCCATTACGTCGAGCGGAGCGTCGCGCAACAGATCGGAGAGGCGCACGAAAGCCACATCCTGTCGCAGGCGAATTGTATTGGTAAGCCCGGCGTAAGGATAAAACGCCACGCGGAATTCGGGAGGACGGGCGGAAAAACCCAGGCGCATGAAAATTTGTCGAAAGATTTCCGATCCACCTGGTATATCAAGCGGCACGGGCGAACGGTTTCGGTTTTTTGTTGCCGGCGAGTGCGCGCCGGAAGGAACGGCGTTCACTGAGGCTTCCTGCGAACAGGGGGCGGTGCAGCCTTAGTTTGCGCATCGTCGGCATCGCGCTGCGCATCCTGCGTACCCTCGATGGCGTCGTCCAGCGTGTCTTTATAGAGGTCGATTTCGACGGCGGCTTTCTGAATGGCCTGAAGGCGGACCAGAAAATCCTTCGTTTTCGTTTGCATTTCTTTAGAGATGACACGGGTGTCAGCCTGCTTTTCCACCTGCAAATCCAAAAGGTCCGCGGCATCGTCCAGGCAGCCTGAGTAGGCATTCAGCAAGCCGTTCAGAATCTCCTCGCGCCGATTTTCCGGCGTGGTGCGCTTCAATTCGTATTCAAACTTTTTTAAGCGGTCTTCCGAAAAAGTGAGCAATAAATGAATTTTCGCGGAAGGCTCGAAGGCATCGCGAATCTGCTCGGCTTCCTGGGGAGTGAGGTAGTCCCTGGAAGGGTCCCGACCCTGGGCGTGCGCCGACGCGGACAAAAGCATCATCACCGGGACAAGAAACATGACGATTGCGCGATGCAGCGTTGGAGGCCGCAATCGCAAACCGCAAACAGATGAATTCAAACCGCGCTGGCGAACGGCATTTCGCCGCACTGAATTTGGCGTCTGCATCGGAAATCACCCAAGTTTCATAATATGTGTCATTTTTATTGGATGCATAGTGTTCACAGACAGGATATCAGGGATGGGCCGGCGGCTTCGCGGGCGGCCGTTCGAGGTGGATAAACAGTTCATCCAGCATTTTTTGATTCTGCGCTTCCAGGTCCTGCTGGACGTCTATAAATGCGCTGCGTCGAGACGCGGGCATGGCGAAGACCATGTCCTGAATATACCGCAGGTTTTCGCGCAGGCTCATTTGCAATTGGTTGAAGCCGTCGGGCCTCAGCGCGGGATTCACGCCGGTGCCGAGCAAGGCGCTGTGAGTGATTTCAATTTCGCCGCGATATTGCTGGAGTTTCTCGAGCGCGGCGGCATAGTCATCCGCGCTGGAGCGGGCGGCGGCACTTGCCACCTGCAATTCGCCCAGGCGCACTAAAATTTTTGCCTTATGGACAGGATTGTGTTCGTCGCTGTATTTCTGCTGGAGCTTTGACAGCGCGTTCTGCTGATCGGGAGACAATACCGCCGCAGGCGAAGACTGGTGGGCCGCTCCCGGGAGGGCCCAAAGTCCGGCGACGAGAAGCATCATGCGAGCCCGCACCATTACAGCCACGAAATAATATTACTTCTTCCCGTTCTTAAGTTCACGTTCGAGCAGGCGCACGCGAGCGGTAGCGTCAAAATAGTTGTCGTTTTGCGCGCCTTTGTTCAGCTCGAGGAACTTGTTGTAGGCATTATACGCATCCTGGACGCGGCCCAGTTTGTCGTTGGCGACGGCCCGGAGAAACCATTCACCGGGTGCGAGGGGACTGCGTTGTTCAAGGGCTGAGAGAACTTCCAGCGCGCCGGGATAGTCGCCCGCCAGAAAATGTGCAGCGGCAAGATTGCGGAGCACGTCGTCGTCCTTGGGATTCAAGCGGTAAGCCTCGGCAAGATCGAGGACTGCGCCACGATAATCCTTCAACTGAATTTTCAGGCGCCCGAGTGAGGCGCGAGCTTCGGCGTCCCGAGGCGCCAGATGCACCACCGCCGACAAGGCAGCGGCGGCCTTCGCTGTGTCCTTCTGGTCCATGTAGATTTCCACGCGCATTTTTTCAGCGGCGATCACAGTCGCGTCATTGCCGGAAACCAATTGCAACTGCGCGAGCGCGTCCGCGGGGCGTGCGGCGTCGCGTAGCAGAGATGCGAGTTGAATGCGTGTTTCGGCGTCGTCAGGCTGAGATTTCAGATAATCCTGCAAGACGTCAATAGCGGCGGCAGTATCTTTGCGCGCAATCAGGCATTGCGCCAGGCCGAGGCGAGGCGCGGTCGCGTCCGGCTTCAATGCCAGCGCGGCGTGGAATTCAGGCTCCGCGTCGGCGGGCTTATCGGACGCCAGCAGAGTTCGCGCCAAGGCAATATGAATGCTGAAATTCGTGGGGTCCTGTTTTTCGGCGGCTTTGTATTGCTCAATCGCTTTTGTCGACTGGCCGGAGCGCTCGAAGGCCCAACCGAGCGAAAGTTTCGGGCGCGCCTGGTCCGGCATCAGTTCGACGGCTTTCGCGAGCGGCGCCACAGCATTCGCCGGAGAGGAATCGAGCAGCGTAAGTCCGAGATTCAGTTGCGCCTCGGCCATTTTGGGATTCAGCTCCGCAGCCTTGGCATATTCCGCGGCAGCGCCGCCGGGGTTTTTTAGCGCAGTGTAGGCGTAGCCGAGAAGGAAGTGCGCGGCGGCATCCTGGGGCTTTTTGACAATGTATTGCTGAAGCTCAAGGACGGCGGCGGAGTAATTTTGCTTGTCGAGATCGGACTGTGCTTTGGCGAAAAGCTGCTGATCCGGGTCGGCGTCTGGTTGGGGAATTTTGTAAGTGCGTTGCGTGCCGCTCGATGATTGGCAAGAAGCGAGGCGCGGCACCAGCAATAGAGCGAATACGGCGACAACGCCGGCGACGTTCGAAGGCAATTTCATTGCGGCTGTGCCAGGACGGGCGCGAGGAACCGCGCGGTGTACGATCCGGCATGGCGAGCCACTTGCTCCGGCGTGCCCTCAGCAACGACACGGCCGCCCTCGGCGCCGCCTTCGGGGCCTAAATCGATCACCCAATCGGCGGATTTGATGACATCGAGATTGTGCTCGATGATCAGCACGGAAGCGCCGCCTTCAATCAATTTGCGAAAAGCTCCCAGCAATTTCTGAATATCGTCAAAGTGCAAGCCGGTGGTAGGCTCGTCGAAAATGTAAAGGATGCCCGCATTCGTCTGGTGCGTGAGATGCGCCGCCAGTTTCAGGCGTTGCGCTTCGCCGCCGGAGAGGGTAGTGGCCGACTGGCCGAGGCGCAGGTAGCCGAGTCCCACCTCTTCGAGAACTTTCAGACGCGAAGTGACCTTGGGAACGGCGGCGAAAAAATCCAACGCTTCGCGCACGGTCAATTGCAGTACTTCATGAATATTTTTCTCGCGATAATGGACTTCCCGCACACCGCTCTTGTAGCGGGTGCCGCGGCAGTCTTCGCAGATCAGCTCGACATCGGCAAGAAAGCGCATCTCCACGGTAACGGTGCCGTCGCCCTGGCACGTTTCGCAGCGGCCTCCAGGAATATTGAAAGAAAAATTGCCGGCAGTGTAGCCGTGCTTTTTCGCGTCCACGGTGGAGGCGAAGACCTCGCGTATGGCGTCAAAAGCCTTCATATATGTGGCAGGATTGGAGCGCGGCGTGCGGCCGATGGGCGACTGATCCACCATTTCCACTTCGGTGATGGCGGCATCGCCTTCGATGCGGTCGCACAGCTCCTTCCAATTGCCGCCGGTGCGTTTGAGCGCCAAAGCGCGATAAATGACATCATGCACCAGCGTGGATTTGCCGGAGCCGGAAACGCCGGTGACGGCCACGGTTAAGCCCAGCGGCAGTGTCACGTTGATGCCCCGCAGATTATTGCAATGGGCGCCGATAATTTTCAGGAATTTGCTGTGCGGTTTGCGGCGTTGCGCGGGAACAGGAATGCGCAATTGGCCGCTCAGATAGCGTCCGGTGAGCGACGCGGGAGAGATCAGCATCTCATCACAAGTGCCGGCAAACATTAAACGGCCGCCGTGCTCACCAGCGCCGGGACCGATATCGAGAATGTGGTCGGCTGCAAGAATGGCGTCCACATCGTGTTCAACGACAAGCACAGTGTTGCCGAGATCGCGCAGGCTTTTCAAAATCGCCAGTAGGCGATGCGTATCGCGTGGGTGAAGGCCGATGGACGGCTCGTCCAGTACGTAGAATGCTCCCACCAGCTGCGACCCCAGAGAAGCGGCGAGCTGTATGCGCTGTGCCTCGCCGCCGGAAAGAGTGCTGGTGAGGCGGTCGAGCGTGAGGTAGTCCAGGCCGGTTTCGTCGAGGAAGCGCAGGCGCTGACGGACTTCCTCGAGTATTTTCTCGGCAATCACGGCTTCGTCTGGCGCAAGAGTCAGGCCTTCCAGGAACTCGCGGGCCTTAACGACAGTCATCTGACAAACTTCGGTGATGGATTTTCCGGCCACGCGGACCGCTCGCGCCTCGGGACGCAGGCGCGTGCCGCCGCAATCCGGACAGATGGCATAGCCTCGATAGCGGCTAAGGAATACGCGCACATGCAGCTTGTATTTCTTGCGCTCCAACCACTTGAAAAATCCCTGAATGCCTATGAACCCGTTTGGCTCGCCTTCGAGAATTTTGGCGCGTTGCGCGGTGGTTAGATCGCGGTATGGGACATTCAGGGGAATGCCGGCATCGCGCGCGAAACGCTTCAGGTCTTCCAGAATTTTGCGGAAACGCGGCTTGGTCCACGGTTCGACAGCGCCTTCGGCGAGCGATTTGGCTTTGTCCGGGATGACGCGGTCGAGGTCAAAATCCACGGTGTTGCCGAAGCCCTGACAACGCGGGCAAGCGCCAGCCGGACTATTGAATGAAAATAGACGTGGCTCCGGCTCGGCATAAGTTATCTTGCAAACTTTGCATTCGAAGCGCTCGGTGAAAGTGAGCCGATGTGGCGCGGCGTTTTCGTCGGTGGGCGGAAACTCCAGGATGGCTTCGCCTGCTTCGCGATAGCAAATTTCGATTGAGTCCATGAGTCGCGAGCGCATTTCCGGCGCAAGCGCCAGGCGATCGACCAACACGAATGCGGGGCGGCCGAAATTTACATCCAGCAAGGTCTCGGGCGAGGCGAATTCAAAAACGCGGCCGTCCTGGAAAATGCGATTGAAACCGCGGCGCTGGAGGCCAACGAGTGCGTCCCGCAACGCGGCAGAGGCGGCCACTTGGGCTTTTCGTCCGCGCAAAGCCGGTTTTGCGAGTGGCGGCGCGGGCACTACAAACGGAAAAAGCACGTAGAATCGCAAGCCCGCGGGCATGACCATGACGCGGGTGGCGATTTCGTCAATGCTGTCGCGGCGAACTTCGTTGCCGCAGCGCAGGCAGTAGGTACGCCCCGCACGCGCGAAAAGGAGGCGCAGGTAGTCGTAAATCTCGGTGGCCGTGGCAACCGTCGAGCGCGGGTTGCGCGTGGAATTTTTTTGGCGAATCGCGATGGCCGGAGCGATGCCGGTGATCTCGTCCACGTCGGGTTTTTCGATGCGCTCAAGAAACTGGCGGGCGTAGGCGGAAAGCGACTCGATGTAGCGTCGCTGGCCCTCAGCGTAAAGAGTGTCGAACGCCAGGCTGGATTTGCCGGAGCCGGAAACGCCGGTGACGACTGTGATGGCATTGTGAGGAATATCAACGTCAATATTTTGGAGGTTGTGGACGCGCGCACCGCGAACGCGAATGTAGTCCTGCTCGGTGACCGTAGATGGTTGATGCACGGACGATCGAGGGGGAGCAGATGACTGCGCGGACGCAACCGCCGTCGTAATTTTCGATTCGTGTGGACGAGATTCGAGAGCCGGGTCTGCAGCCGATGGAATTCGTGACGCGCGCGCGGAACGGACGCCTTGCCTGGACCTCACGGTGCTCCCCGCTGCTTTCGCCGCCAGCAGCTAAACTCCTCATTATAAACCGCGGGGAACCAAGCTTCAACGTCGGGAAAAAGCTAGCGGCGGGAGCTGTACGCTCCAGTTTTCGGCTGGATGGCCCCCGCCGCACATATCTCTCACAGAACAATATTCATTAGCGACGTGTTCGCTGGAACGCCGCTGCGGAAATTAGTCCGTGCCCTGGTATTCGTACGCGCCCATGTCGATTGTGCCGCCGACAATTCGCGTATGGTGCGCCAAATCCTGCTTCGGGATGTCGGGCGCGTCGTTGTCGCCCGCATTGATGGCCGGTGACCCGGCCTGTAGCTGATAATTATGTTCACCTGGTGAAACGAATTTGGGATTCGCGGAGATGTTTCCGTTTTCCGTGGCCTGCGACAGGCATGTCCCCTGAAGGCCGCTGCCGCCGGCGGCATAGGCATCGTTGTTTGTAAAGGTCGGAGGATTCGGATCATACGTCGAATCACAATAGACGGCGTTCTCTCCGGACATGCCAAGGAGCACGTTGTTGTAGAACTGCACCTGGTCGTCGAAACCTCCGGCGAAAACCGCCGTGCCCTCCGTTGCTCCCGTACCCGCGATGACTGTGTTGTTTACGAATACCGGGGGCGATGCGCCCTCCGGAACGAGGAAATAGATTCCCGTGCCCTCGGCGGCCATATTGGCGAAGAAAAGATTTTGCACGACGATTGCGGCGGAATCGTTCACCATGGCGATGCCGCCTCCCGCTCCGCCTTCGGTATTGTTGCCGTAGACAATGTTATTGGCGATGGTTGGAGTTCCCGCGGCAAAAAGGCTGATGCCCGCGCCCGAGCCCGGCCATGTATTGCTGCCGATTTCATTGCCGATGACCTGTGCCGACGCGGCGCCGCTGATTGAAATCCCTCCACCCCCGATTCCGCCGCTGCATCCGGATTGCGAATTGCCAATGATTCTGTTCCCTTTGATTACGGGCGAGCCGAATTCCACCGCGATTCCCCCGCCGCCGTTGCATGCGGTATTGTTCTGAATAATATTTTTGGTGATTGTGGGCGACGCGCCGCTGATGTAAACTCCACCGCCATCATAGCCGGAGTTAAACGTTGACGTGCCGTTTTCCAGCGTAAATCCGTTCAGCACGGACGCAGTCGTCTCGCTGGTTGCGAACGTGGCCACCGGTCCTGCCTGATTGCCGTCGATGATTGTCGTTTTCGGCCCCCCCGAGCTGGTCACTGTGATGGCTTTACCCGTGAAATTAATATTTTCGGTGTACGTTCCGGCCGCAACGACTACCGAATCGCCATTATTGGCCGCGTTGATGGCATCCTGGATCGTTGGATAATCGGCCGGCACGTTGATTACCTTCGCCGCAGCCGTCACCGGCAATAGCAACATTAGCGCTGCCAACGCAAAAAGAATATTCCATTTGTTGTGCACGAGAGCTTCTCCCTTGATAAAAAATATCCGCAGTGAACTTGTATCTCACACAGCGCACGAGGCGCAAGCGATTTTTTGGCTGATTGCCCCAGCACGTTCCCGCCTTGCACGCGCGTGTCTGCTACAATCACGGCTTTCATGGATATCAAAACCATGGTGTTAAGCGGCGGCTCGAAGACGCCGGGGTGGACGGCGCGGCTCGCCGCGACACTGGCTTTCTTGGGCGGACCGGGAATTTTTCTGTTGGCATTTTTGGATTCCTCCGTTCTTTCGTTTCCGGTGGTGACGGACCTGCTCATCATGCGGCAGGCAATGCGCAGCCCGTCGCGGATGATTTATTTTGCCGCTATGGCCGTGGCCGGATCGCTGGCGGGCTGCATTTGGCTGTATTGGCTGGCGAAGAAGGGAGGGGAAGAGTACTATCGACGCCGCGCCGGGAAGTCGCGCGGAAATTTTCGGCGCTGGATGGAGCGCAACGCGTTCGCATGCGTTTTCGCGGCATCGTTATTGCCGCCGCCGATGCCGTTCAAGCCTTTTGTGCTAGTCGCAGGCATGACGCAAGTGCGAATGCGAACTTTTGTGCTGGCGCTGCTGGCGGGGCGCGGATTGCGTTACTTGTTGGAAGGCTGGCTGGCGATTCGATATGGTGCGCAAGCCATGGACTTCATGGTTGCGCACAAGTTAGGAATGTTTATCACGGGTCTGGCGACAATCGCCATCGCCTTAATCCTCACTCGATGGATTGCACGACCGCCCCAACAAAAAGCGTGAGACATATCCAACGCGCAGAACGGCGCAACTATTGGTAATTCACGGTTGTTCGCATGCATCAGCGCCAGGGCAGCGGCGGCGTGGTCCAACGAAGTGTTTGCGACGTAACGCGCGCTTCGAAATCCAGAGTCACCACGGCTTCAACGTTCGCCGGATTCCGTGCATCTTCCGCGAAGCGCAAATCCCGGGCGATAAAGTTGAAGCCCGTATCGGTGTGCTCGATGGTGGCTAGTGGAAAGCGCGCCTGGACCAAGAACAGTTTTGTAACGCGCGCTTCCTGCGCTGCGGCCAGGGCGGGAGATGATCCCGGCTTGAATTGCTCTTCGGCGCGCAACGCGTTGAAGTCGCCGCCGGGCCCTACCGGTACGTCCACCACCTCGATTGTATTTTCGGTCGAAACTACGCCGCGCCAATCGAAAGGCAAGCTGCCCGTTGGGAACGCTCCGGCTAGAGTCGGCACCGCACCGTGATAATCATGCGACATCAAAATATTGACGGCGCGATCGTGCAAGTTTGCACGTACGCCGATATACGCCGCAACCAACACGAGTGCAATCGCCGCGCCTCGAATGGGTTTCGGCCCTTTGCGCCGCGCACCGATTTCGTCTCCAACCATTCGGAACAGGCTAGGCAGGGCCACGCCAGCCAACAGTAGGAATAGAATCCACGGGTCAATTGGGCCAAGCAGGTCCCAGGCGAGGGAACTTTGATTAAGCGGCCATAGTAAACGGACACCGTCTGTCCCGCAAATATCCAGAAGTAAATGGCCGGCCATGCCGATAGCGCTGAGCGCCAGCGCTTGCCGGAAGGGAATCGCCGCGCGGCCCCGACGCTTCCCCGCCACCGAGAAAATGGCCGCCACCGCGAATGTCAGAACCGCCGCGCCGATTATGGAGTGCGTCAGGGCATGGTTGAATCGCAGATAGGCTTCCGGGCCGCCGAGAAAGCTGCACAAATCCAGATCGGCGACCAGCCCGGAGACAATCAGCACGGGCGTGGCCCGCGGGGAAATGCGGTTGCATCCGCCGCGCGAAAGCGTCCAGGAAAACGCGGCATGAGTTAGCGGGTCCATGGGAGCTCTAAGATATTTCCGTCGTTGCAGGCACGCAAATTGTCAGCGCGTCGGGCACCACGCGAAATCGCAGCGGAAGCCCGCCAATTGGCTCGCCATCGGCCTGCGCATAGACTGCGGCTCCGTTTGCCGCGATACACGTAAATTCTTTCGCCTTCCAGAAACGAATTCGCGAATCGCCGCGCAAGCGTTCAAAATATAACCGTGGCAACCATGCGAGATAACGTAGCGGATTGCGCGAATTGGCTGCCATCAGCTCAAAGGAATCCTCGAAAAGGCTTGCTTCGGTAGTTATGCGAAATGGGCCGCCATAGTGTTTGGTTCTGCCGATCACCAGCAAGCGCGCCTCGCTCGCGCCCGTTCCGTCATCAACGTGGAACGCCGGGAAACGATACATCACAAGCTGGCGTAAACCTTCGAGCCAGTATGCACCTTGTCCAGTGTGATGTTTCACATGATGCGGAACAGCACGTACGAGCGCGCCATCCGGGCCTGCTCCCGCTACGCAGACGAAATAACGTACTCCCGGCGAGTCACCGCCGGCGCCGCCTTTCGGCGCAAGATAGTCAATCGCGCCGATCGCAATTCTCCGGTAACGTGCATGGGGAACCAGGCGCGCGGCGGCAGGAATATTCCAGGGGATGCCGAGCTCCTTGGCGAGGATGTTGGCTGTCCCGGCAGGCAAAATTGCCATTGGGATTCGGCTCAGCGCGAGCCCGTTTACGACTTCGTTGATAGTGCCATCGCCGCCGCAGGCAATCACCATGTCGGTCGCGCCTTGAGCCTGGCGCGCCAAATTAACCGCGTCGCCCGCGCAATCCGTGGCGGCCAGTTCGGTGTGGATGCCGGCGTTGCGCAACTCCACGCGAGCCAACTCAATTTCGCGCTGCCGGCGGCCCTTGCGGCGTCCGCTGGCGGGATTGTAGATGATGAGCGCGCGGCGAATGGTTGATTGTGCAGGTGGCGTCATGCGGTTCGTCGGCGTACTGTCCGGGGGTTCACCGCGCTCATTGTATAATAACGCGCGCTGCGCATTATCAGGCAGAGCGCTTCGATGCCGCCCAAAGTGAATGCAACCCGCCGCGCGGAACAGCTTCGCGAAGAACTTCGCAAGCACGAATACCTTTACTACGTCCTGGACGATCCGAAAATTTCCGACGCGGCATTTGACAAGTTGATGAACGAGCTGAAGCAGCTCGAAGCGGCGCATCCCAAGCTGCTTACGCCGGATTCACCGACGCAGCGCGTGGGAGGCCAGCCGCGCCAGGGTTTCGCCACCTGGCGACATCGAACGCCGATGCGCAGCCTCGACAATGCCTATTCCGCCGAGGAACTGCGCGAATTTGACCGCCGAGTGCGCGACCTGAGCGGGCGCGAGACTATCACATATTTCGCCGAGCCGAAATTTGACGGTTTCAGCCTTTCGCTGCTCTACGAAGACGGCGCGCTGGCCCATGCGGCGACGCGTGGCGATGGAACCACGGGCGAGGACGTTACGACCAACGTCCGCGCCATTCGTTCGATTCCGCTGCACGTTGACCAGGGCGCGCTGAAAAAACTGGGCATCGCGTCCGATTTCGAGGTTCGCGGCGAAGTCATCATGACGCGCAAAGCCTTCGAGGAATTGAACCGTCGCCAGGAAGAAGCGGGCGGGAAAGTGTTCGCCAACCCGCGTAGTTCGGCGGCGGGTTCGGTGCGCGTGCTGGACCCTGCTATCACGGCCTCGCGCAAGCTCGATTTTTACCCCTACAATCTTTTCGCGACAGGCAAAGGCGTACCGCGCAAGCAATCGCAAGCCCTGGAAATGCTGCTCCATTTGCACTTCAGGCGCGAACCGAATGCGCGCCTGTGCGATGGGATCGGCGAAGTCGAGAAATTTATTGAGCGTTGGGACAAGCTCCGCGACAAACTGCCGTTCGATGTGGACGGCGTGGTCGTCAAGGTGGACGATATCGCGCTGTGGGAAGAGCTGGGCTACACATCCAAGGCTCCGCGCTGGGCTATCGCCTATAAATACGCGGCGCACCAAGGTGAAACGCTGGTGAAGCAGCTCAATATCAGCGTGGGTCGCACGGGAGTCCTGACGCCATGGGCGCTTTTCGAGCCGGTGCAGATTGGCGGCGTCACCGTGACGCGCTCGACGCTGCACAATATGGACGAAGTCGGGCGGCTCAACATTCACGAAGGCGATATGGTGCTCGTCGAGCGCGCCGGCGAAGTGATTCCCCATGTGCTTTCCGTGGTGAAGCATGGAGCGGAGGAAAAACCGTTCGTCATGCCCGCGAAGTGCCCGGAATGCGGCAGCGCGATTCATAAGGCGGAGGACGAAGTCGCCTACCGCTGCGTCAACGCGGCGTGCCCCGCCAAGCGCAAGGAGCAGCTTATCCACTTCGCCGGGCGCCACGCCATGAATATTGACGGCTTGGGGGAAAAACTGGTGGACCAGCTTGTCGAGCGCGGCATCGTCAAGGATTTTTCGAGTTTATACCGGCTGGACATGGAAACTCTTTCCGGACTCGATCGCATGGCGGAAAAGTCGGCTCAGAATCTGCTGGATGAAATCGAAGCCAGCAAAAAGGCCAGCCTCGCGCGACTGATTTACGCGCTGGGAATTCGCATGGTGGGCGAGCGCACCGGGCAGTTGCTGGCCGCGCATTTCGGCTCGCTCGAAGCGATTGAAGGCGCGAGCACGGAGCAGCTTGAGGAAGTCGGCGAAGTGGGACCCAAAGTAGCCGCCGCCGTCGCTGAGTTTTTCTCGGAAGCCGCGAATCGCAAGGTGGTTGAGCGGCTGCGCAAAGCCGGGCTAAATCTTCGCGAACAACGCGCCAAGCCGAAAAGCGCGAAGTTCGTCGGAAAGACGTTCGTCTTCACCGGCGCGCTGGAAAAATTCAGCCGCGAGCAGGCTGGCGAGTTGGTTGTCGCCCACGGTGGCAAAGTCGGAAATTCGGTAAGCAAGAAGACCAGCTACGTCGTCGCCGGCGCCGACCCCGGCTCAAAACTGGAGAAGGCCCGCACCCTCGAAGTTCCCATCCTCACCGAACCCCAGTTTGAAAAGCTGTTATCAGACTAAACTATCTCACCGCTATGGCGTGATCTCGAAATCGGTGCCGCAGCGGGGATGATTGTTACAGGTACCGCCGCTCGCAGTAGTCTCTAAGATGTTGCCGATCGAATCGAGATCACCGGCAAGGGGAGTTGCCCCTCTGCGGCCGCCAGGGAAAGACAGGGCAGTTTCTTTCCAGAAACCTCGTTGCGCTGGTCCAGCCGATACACGGTTCCGCAACCAGCTCTGCACGTGCCGCCTCCTGACTTTGAAGGCTACAGCGCGGACGTTGAAGACATTGAGCAATATCGAGATCAGTGACGCGGCGATGACGGTGCTGAATATATTTTCGCCGACGATGCCTGGGGGCGCGACTTGTACGACCGCGAACTACAGCGGTGTCCGGCCATTATCCGGCGGTTTCGGTTTGCGGCGTGCGCGCCAGCCCGCGCTTCGAGACGATCGTTACCTGCATGTCGTCGGCCAGTTGCGCCACTCGCTGCACCAGATTCCGATGAAACATTCGCAGCCATGGCGCTTGCTCCGTGCGCGTCATGAAAATGTGCGTTACCTGGTTCAATCGCGCAAAGTCCACCAGTGACCGGGCCACGTCGTCACCTTGAATCAGCCGCACGTCAATATGCAAACTGCGCGCGAAATTTAAGTGCTGCTCGACGGCTTCCCGCTTCGCCGCGGGAAGCGGCGAAGCGCCATTCCCCGGCTGCACATACACGGCTACGCAGTCGGCTTGCAAATAATCCGCTACCCGGCGGCCGCGTCGAATCACGGCGGCGGTTGCGGGATCATCGGAAACGCAGATCAGGATCTTATCCGCCGGAGGTCGCACGTTCCCTTCCGACGCCGTTCCCGCGGGCGCTCGCAGGGCTGCTCGCTGGGCTTCCTGCTCGGATCGCAAGTCCACTTCATATGCGGTTTGGCGAAGCGCCAGCTCGCGCAACGCTTCCAGGGAGGATTCCCGAAAGAAATTTTGAGTGGCCTGCCGCGCCCGTTCCAGCGGGTAAATCGCGCCCCGCCGGAGACGATTCAGGAGCGCGTCCGGCGGCAGATCGACCATTACAACCTCGTTGGCGCTCTGCACCACCCAGTCGGGAATTGTTTCCCGCACGCGCACGCCGGTAAATTGCCACACCTGATCGTTCAGACTCTCCAGGTGCTGCACATTCATCGTCGTGAAGACGTCAATTCCCGCTTCCAGAAGCGTCTCGACGTCTTCCCAGCGCTTGCCGCGCTCCGATCCGGGAACGTTGCTGTGAGGGAATTCGTCCACAACGCACACTGCGGGCTTGCGCCGCAGAATCGCGGCTGCATCCATTTCCTCGAACGTCAGGCCGCGATACGCCACCTTCCGGCGCGGAATGATTTCCAGCCCTTGGACAATGGCGATGGTGTCCTTACGGCCATGCGGCTCGAAGTACCCCACCACCACATCCACTCCCGTGCGCGAAAGAGCGTGCGCGTCCTCCAACATGCGGTACGTCTTGCCCACGCCCGCGGCATATCCCAGGTAAATTTTTAACTGGCCGCGCGGGAGGGAATCGGGCATGGATTGCTCAGAGCGGGAAAACCCGCACATCCAGCCCGTCGGATTCGCGAATGATGCGGTCCAAAGTCCCGCCAAAAATTCGCTGCCACAGACCTCCGCGCGCGCCGTGCCCCACGAAGATCTGGGTGATGCTGTGTTCGCGGGCAAATTGCAGGACAACGTCAACTTCGTCCACTCCGTCGAGCGCCACCGCCCGCGCGCCTGCTTTGGCGGCGCATTCGAGATTATTCCTCAAGACGGATTGTTCAGCGGGACTCAGGTCCGGTTCAGCAAGATGGGCGACGTAAATCTCGCCGTGAAAGCGCTCCGCATTGCGCTTGCCGCTGGCGATCATGGCGGAAGCGTCCGCCCACGGAGTCACCCACACCAAAAATCTCTCCTGCGTGCCCCAGGTCTGACTGATGCCGTTGCGCTTCAAATACTCTTCGAGGCGGTGTTCCACCACGTCAGCGGTTAGCAGCAGAGCTACACCGCGCAGTTCTGAGAGGCGTTTCTGCTCCTCAGTTGCTCCACTTCCTTCGGCCAACTCCGGCGCATGCAGCAGGCAGGACGCCGCCGGAGCATCTACCAGTTCAATGTCATCGGCCATTTGCAGGAAGCTTTCAGGAATTGTTTGCGTCGCCGATTTCCCGCGGATTTTTTCCACTTGCTCGCGGCGATCCTCGATGTATTGCAGGTTCACGGACGTGACCACGGAAATTCCGTTTTGCAGCAGTTCTTCAACATCCTGCCAGCGCTTGGCGTTCCGGCTCCCCGGCGGATTGTCGTATGCCAGACCGTCCACCAGGCAAACCCGCGGATGACGGTGCAGAATTGTCTCCACGTCCATTACCGGCTGCTGCCCATCCACGATGCGTAGCGGTATCACTTCCAGCTTTTGAAGCACTTCCCGTGCTTCCGGAGAGGAGGAAGGCTGCGTCGCTCCCACCACGACGTCTTCTCCTCGTTCCTTGCGCCGCCGTCCTTCATTAAGCATGCGTAATGATTTTCCAACGCCGCTCGAGTAGCCGAGGAAAACTTTTAATCGGCCCCGGCGATCGTGCTGTTCTTCCGCTTCCGCGAAACGCAGAAGTTTATCCGGGTCTGCCCGGCGCGTCAGTGATTGTGCCATTGCGATTCGTGTGTGTCGTACAAACCAGAATTATAGCCGCATGGGCAGTGCAAGACCGACAGAGTTTCGTCAATATGGTTCTAAGGATGCTTATTTGAAAGGTTAACTGCGTTCCGGCAGGGCTTTCAACCAATTCCGCAAACAACGGCATTCCGAACACTATTGCTTATTTCTCCAGCATTCCGCACCATATGGCACAGATCACCGTTGCGCGGACTTAGGCGGGAAAGCTCGGTCCAATTCAAGATTGAGCAGCAGGACGTTCACTCGCGGTTCACCCAGGAGGCCGAGCGTCCTTCCCGTGGTATGGTCAGCAATGAGCGCCGCTATTTTACGCTGTGGGACACCGCGGGCCGCTGCCACGCGCGCGCTCTGAGCTTCAGCAGCTGCCGGACTGATATCCGGATCCAGTCCGCTGCCGGACGCGGTTACCATGTCCACCGGCGCTTCTCCGCGAAAACTCGGATTGGCGTGGCGGAATTTCTCCACTTCCGCCTTCACATGATCGCTGAGGGTTGGGTTGGTCGGTCCCAGATTCGAAGCTGCAGAAGACGTAGCGTCATAGCCGCCAGTGCCGGCTGCGGAGGGCCGCGGCCAAAAATAATCGTTGCGCACAAATTTCTGCGCCAGCAAGTCGGAGCCAATCACTTCGCCGCGCTCTTGAATAAGGCTGCCCTCGGCCTGGCGCCGAAAGAAGAGATGGGCCAAGCCGGTAACCACCGCCGGATAAAGCAAACCCGTCACTACGGTCAGCGCCGCCATCATTCGCAATCCACGGCTCATTTGACGCCACATTTCTTTGCTCCCTCAGGCCAGCTTCATCCACACCAGCAGGCGCGCCAGCAGCCAAATGCCGGGAAACGGCGCCAGGATTCCCCCCACACCGTAAATCATCAGGTTGCGCCATAGGAGACTGGCTGCCGCCACTGGCCGGTATTTCACGCCGCGCAATGCCAGCGGCACCAACACGATAATGATCAGCGCATTGAAGACTACCGCCGCCAGAATCGCGCTTTCCGGCGTTGGCAGATGCATCACGTTCAGTTTTTCCAGCGCCGGATACGTGCTTGCGAACATGGCCGGCAGAATCGCGAAATATTTCGCCACGTCGTTGGCGATGGAAAATGTAGTCAGCGCGCCGCGCGTAATCAAAAGCTGTTTTCCGATGGCCACCACTTCAATCAGTTTCGTGGGATTGCTGTCCAGGTCCACCATGTTGCCGGCTTCTTTTGCCGCCATTGTGCCGCTATTCATTGCCACGCCCACGTCCGCCTGCGCCAATGCGGGAGCGTCATTCGTGCCGTCGCCAGTCATCGCTACCAAGCGGCCCTCTGCCTGTTCGCGGCGAATATAATCCAGCTTGTCTTTCGGCGTGGCCTGCGCCAGAAAATCGTCGACACCTGCTTCAGCGGCAATCGCGGCTGCTGTGAGCGGATTGTCGCCCGTAATCATCACGGAACGGATGCCCATTGCTCGAAGCTGGGCCAGACGCTCCTTCATGCCGCCCTTGACTATGTCTTTCAGGTAAATTGTTCCCAGCAAACGCCCGCCATCCGCTACAGCCAGCGGCGTTCCGCCCTGTCGCGAAATTTTTTCGGATGCTTCGAGAAAATTCTCCGGAACATGGCCGCCCTGCTCCCGGACGAATTGCATCACGGCTTGCGACGCGCCTTTTCGCAGTTGCCGTCCGTCAATATCCATTCCGCTCATGCGCGTATAAGCGGAGAAGGGAATGAAGTGGCCATCGTGCTCGGAAAGTGATCGGCCTCGCAGCGCAAACTTCTCTTTCGCCAGCACAACAATCGAGCGCCCTTCGGGAGTTTCATCCGCCAGACTGGCGAGCTGCGCCACGTCCGCCAGTTCCGATTCCTCCACGCCGGGAGTGGCGATAAATTCCACCGCTTGCCGGTTTCCGAACGTAATCGTCCCGGTCTTATCCAGCAGTAGAGTATTGACGTCGCCGGAGGCCTCGACCGCGTGTCCGCTCATAGCCAGCACGTTGTGTTGCATCACGCGATCCATTCCGGCGATGCCGATAGCGGAAAGCAAGCCGCCAATGGTGGTGGGAATCAGGCATACCAGCAGGGCAATCAGCACGGTGACGGTGGGTACTTTGCCCGCGCCGCTGGCCCGCACGCTATAGAGCGAGAAAGGATGCAGCGATGTTACCGCCAGCAGAAAAATCAGCGTCAGCCCAGCAATTAGAATGTTCAGCGCGATTTCGTTAGGCGTCTTCTGCCGCTGCGCCCCTTCCACCAGCGCGATCATGCGGTCCAGAAATGTTTCGCCGGGGTTGGAAGTAATATGAATCTTAATTTTATCGGAGAGCACTTTCGTGCCGCCCGTTACGGCGCTGCGGTCGCCGCCCGATTCGCGTATCACCGGCGCGCTTTCGCCTGTGATTACCGATTCATCCACGGTGGCCACACCTTCTACCACCTCACCATCGCCGGGAATGATGTCGCCCGCTTCGCAGACCACTTCGTCGCCCGTGCGCAGTTCCGACGCGGGACAAATTTCCACTTGCTCACCGCTACGCAGCCGCTTGGCCGTAGAATCTGTCCGCGTTTTGCGCAGAGAATCCGCCTGCGCCTGGCCGCGCGCTTCTGCCATGGCTTCCGCGAAATTCGCGAAAAGTACCGTGAACCACAGCCATAGCGCAATTTGCAGGTGGAAGCCGACTGTCTGCGAGTGGTGCATGGCCACACGCACGCACGCAAAGGTCGTAATTGCCGCGCCCACCTCCACCACAAACATCACCGGGTTGCGGATCAGAGTCGCGGGATTCAGCTTTGCAAACGATGCCGAGATCGCGCGGCCCAAAATCGCCCGGTCGAACAATGGTCGGGCATTCGCCAGCTTGCGTGGCAGCAGCGACCCAAAATCTTCCGCCGGGGTTTCCTTCTTAGATGTCGTAGGTGCTTCCGTCCCGGTCATATTTCAAACCCCAATCGGGCCCAAGGGCATGGAAAGGGCGGCCGCCTGATGCATCAGCAAATGCTCCACCAGAGGCCCCAGCGAGAGCGCCGGAAGAAACGTTAGCGCGCCCACGATGAGGATCGTCGCTATCAGCAGCGTTACGAAGAGAGGTCCATGCGTGGGAAATGTTCCACTGGTCATGGGAATTTTCTTCTTCGCCGCCAGGCTCCCCGCAATCGCCAGCACCGGAACAATCATCAGAAAGCGTCCCGCCAGCATGGCCAGCCCGATCGTCAAATTGAACCACGGCGTGTTGGCGTTCAGTCCGGTGAACGCGCTTCCGTTGTTGCCGGTTCCGCTGCTGTAGGCGTAGAGAATTTCACTCAGCCCATGTGGGCCGCCATTGCCGAGGTTCGCCGTCGCTGCCCCGGGCGGATTCCAATAGCCGTTTTGCGCGAACTGCATCAGCACTGACGCAGCGCTGAAAATCAATATGCTGGCCGCCATGGCCACCAGCGCCAGCATCGCCATTTTCACTTCCTTCTGCTCGATTTTCTTTCCCAGGTATTCCGGCGTGCGCCCCACCATCAATCCGGCGATGAATACCGCCAGGATAGCGTAAAGCAGCATGCCGTAGAGTCCCGAGCCAGTTCCGCCGAAAATCACTTCCCCGGTTTCAATATTAAACAGGGGAATCAGTCCCCCTAGCGGCGTGAAACTATCTTCCGCGCTGTTGGTCGCGCCCGTGCTGGTATCCGTGGCGACCGTGGCCCACAATGCCGACGATGCCGCACCGAATCGCACCTCCTTGCCTTCCAAATTCCCGCCTGATTGTGTCGCGCTCGCCACCTGATTTACTCCCAACCGCGCGAGCCGCGGGTTGCCCGACTGCTCGGCGTTCATGCAAACTGCGGCGCCAGCCACGAACAAAATTGCCATGGTCGCAAACAGCGCCCAGCCCTGCCGCCGGTCTCCCACCATGGTCCCGAAAGTCCAGGTCAACCCTCCGGCGATCACCAGCATGGAAATCAGCTCAAGGTAGTTCGTCAGCGGCGTGGGGTTCTCGAAGGGATGCGCGGAGTTTGCACCGAAAAATCCGCCGCCGTTTGTGCCGACCATTTTAATCGCTTCCTGCGACGCCACCGGGCCCACGGCAATCGTCTGCGTGGCGCCCTCCAGCGTTTTCGCCTGCGGGTACGCATGAAACGTCTGCGGAACGCCCTGCGCGCACAGCACTAGCGCGAAAATCAGCGAAATAGGCAACAAGACGTAAACCGTTGCCCGCGTCAAATCCACCCAAAAATTCCCAATGCGATTGGTTTCCGTGCGCGCGAATCCACGAATCAACGCCACAGCCACGGCAATCCCCACAGCCGCCGACGCGAAATTCTGCACCGCCAGCGCCGCCATTTGCGTGAAGTAGCTCACTGTGGATTCGCCGCTGTAGGCCTGCCAGTTCGTATTGGTTGTAAAGCTGGCCGCCGTATTGAATGCCAAATCCGGCGTCATGGCCGTGGTTCCCGGCGGCGCATGCGGCGTTCCAAAATGCATGGGGTTAAACGGCAGCCATCCTTGCAGCCGCTGAATCACGTAAACAAAAAGAAACGACGCGAAGCTGAACGCAATCAGCGCCGCTGCGTATCCGCTCCAGCGCTGCTCCGATTCCTCGCGTATCCCGCTTGCCCAATAGAAGAATTTTTCCACCGGCCGCAGCACGGGATGCAGAAACGTCCGCTCGCCGGTGAACACGCGCGCCATGTACTGCCCTATTGCCGGCGTCAGCACCACCACCGCCAGCAGGCACAGCGCGATTTGCAGCCATCCGTCCGCCATCATGCCTTCACCTCAAAACTTCTCCGGCCGCAGCAGCGCGTACAGCAGATATCCGAAAAGCGCGAACGCCGCTATCCCCGCCAGCCAATGTTGCATAATCCTCTCCTACAGCTTGTCGCAAGCCTTCGCGAACGCCCAGCAAGCCACGAAAATCAAAAATGTTCCGCCGATATACAGCACGTCCAGCACAGCGTCGCTCCTTCTCACACATCAGCAGCGTAGAACAAAAGCTCTAAACGAGGCATAAATGTTTCCTAAACCATAATAAACCCCGCCTACAAAAGGAACGCGCCCTTTTACTCGAATTTGTGCTGTGCTGAGAGTAAAATGTGTGCGCGGAAAACCGCCTCATGCGCAGCGCTCTAATAACCGCCTGTTTTCTGGTCGCCTCCCTCGGCACCGGGGCTTTTGCCCAATCTGGTGCTCCCGCGCGCGCCATGCCCGAAAACGGTTTTGTTTCGCGGTCCCAGTATACGAACGCGTTCTTCGGATTTTCGCTTCCTCTACCTGAAGACCCAACCCTGACTGAAGCGCAGCTCTCATTCAAGCGAGACACTCCGAGTCACTTTCTGTTCGGATTGAAATGTGAAAAAGTAACCGACGGGTTCTTTAATGCCCATGCCAAGGTTACGGTGTTTTACGTGAACGCGGAAGCTATAAGCAATGCTTCACCGGAAGACGCACGAAAGGTTGCGTTGAGGGGGGACGGAAATCTCACGAACATAAAAATTGGGGGAAAGGAATTCTGGAAGCGCGAGAGCGAAGAGAAAGTGCCGGAAGGAAAAATGTGGAGCACTGTCTTTACGACTGCGCTTAACGGATATGTATTGCAGTTTGAAATCGAGTCATTCGATAAGAAATTAACCGAACAATTGCAGCGATGCATTGACAAAATCACGTTCTTCGATCCTGCCAAGGCAGAAGAGGTCGCCGGGACCGCCAGCCGGCCATACAATCCTGCGGCGAATGTTGCGCAAACCTCTTTCGTTCCCTCGAACAGCCGGGTCGGTCAGTTGGATCCGGGTGTCTTTTCGGGAAACACATATACAAACGATGCCCTGGGACTTCGATATCAGTTTCCAGCGGAATGGATTATCGAGAACAAGGCAACCGTGGATAAGAAAATCGAGGCCGGCCATCAATTTGCCTTTGGAGATGACCCTGCGGCTGCTCAGGAACATGAAGCGACCTGGCAATGTGCTCGCGTCCTGCTCTCCGTCACCAAGGACGCATCCGGAACTGCAGTAGAAGAGGTCAACCCGACAATTGAGGTGATAGCGATTGATTCCGCATGTTTCCCCGGTTCGCATTTTCCGACCTCGGCAGATGACCATAATGCAATCCTGGATACGGCCCGGCAATTCTCGGAATCCCTTGGTGGTGAGGTTTTCTCCCGTGAGAGTCAAAGCTCAACGAGCGGATTTGTAATCCAAGGACATCTATTTCTGAGTATTTCAGGCTCGATGTCGGCCACCCCCATGGGGCGCACCGTCCCGGTGAAGAATTTTGTCTCATTGGACGTCACGCAAGCGGGAGATTATTGGGTAGCATGGATGTTCATTAGCGGAAGTCAAGCCGGATTATCGGAGATTAAGAACAATACAAGGATCGCATTCCGTCTGCAAGCAACTGCTGCCGGGCCTTAAGACTCTCCATGGAGCAGAGGAAGGCAACGCCATTTTACCGCGGCAAGATCAGTCGATAGCCCACCCAGGGCTCGGTGAGCAAGAATTTCGGTTTGCCGGGCTCGGCTTCCATTTTTTTCCGCAGACGATTGACGAACACGCGCAAGTATTCCTGCTCATCGCCGTATTCCGGCCCCCAGACGGCCTGCAATAATTCCCGGTGCGTCAGCGTGCGGTTGGCGTGACCGGCCATGTATGCGAGCAGATCCAGCTCCTTCACCGTCAACCGCGTTTTGATTCCGCGCGAAGTAACTTCCCGGGCCGCAAAGTCCACTACCGTCCCGCCCAAAGTGATGGATTCCGGAGCCGCTGTGGCGCCCGCGGGCATGCGCCGCAATGCGGCACGAATCCGCGCCAGCAGTTCCGGAGTGCTGAATGGCTTCGTGATGTAATCGTCCGCGCCGGCGTCCAGCGCCTGAACTTTATCTTTCTCGGTGTTCCGCACCGTCAGCATCAAAATCGACGGTTCCAAATTCGGGCGCTCCCGCCGTATTGTGCGGCAAAGCTCAATGCCGTTGGCGTCGCCCAGGTTCACATCCAGCAGTAGTGCGTCGTACCGTCCCGTGCGTAGCTTTTCCAACGCTTCCTCGGCTGTCCGCGCATCGTCAACTTCGTACCCATTGGCCACCAGCGTCGTGCGCATCACGCGCCGGATCTGCGGCTCGTCGTCCACCACCAGAATCCTCCCCGCGCTCACTGTTTTTCTCCAATGGCAGTAGCAGTTGAATTATCCGTGGCCGGGCACTCCAGCGGAATCGCCAGGGAAAATTCCGCGCCTGCACCCTCGCGGCTGCGGACGATAACGTCTCCGCCATGCGCCCGCAGAATCTCCCGCGCAATCGCCAGTCCCATTCCCGTGCCCGCCGGATGCCCGGGCCCAGCCTGTAACCGCGTGAATTTTTCGAAAATTCTCTCTTGATCTCGTTCGGAAATTCCTGGTCCATAGTCCGTCACGGTGAGAAAAACTCGATTGTCCATGCAATGCGCCGACATCGTTACCGCCGTGCCCGCCAGCGAATACCGCATCGCGTTATGTACAAGCTGCCGCAGAGCAAGACGCAACAGGTCCGCATCCACGAAGACGCGCGGCAATCCCGGGGCCGGCTTCACACCTAACGGACGCACCGCCGACGCAGCCTGAAATTCCCGCGCCACATCCGTCAGCAATTCTTCCGGCGCGTGCCAATCCCGGTTCAATTGCAACTTGCCCGCCTCGATTCGCGCCGTCTCGATAGCTTCGCTCACCAATTGATTCAACCGGTCAATTTCTTCGTCCAGCACGGTCACCAGCTCCTGCCGCGACGATTCATTGCTCACGCTGCCGGTGCGCAGCGCACTGGCCGCCGCTTTCATTCCCGTCAGCGGAGTCTTGAATTCATGCGCAATGGCGTCGAGCAGCGTGGATTTCAATTCCTGACTTCGGCGTGCTCCGGCCGCCTCGCTGACGGCTTCGCGGTTGTGCGCCTGCTCCAGGTCAATCGCCACCAGGTTCACCAGCGCCTGTAACGCCGAATCGGAAAGCTCCGGCCGCACCAGCGCCAGGCTGCCAATGGGCTTTCCGCCCAGCCGTATCGCCGTCACGACCAGGTCCCCTCGCGTATCCGTATATTGCGTCCCTTGCAGAGCCGCCTGTTTCAGCTTTTCCTCCACGCCGGGCAAATCCGCTGGACCCGCGCGATGAAAAATGCCCGTCGTCGGCTCGTAGAGAATCACCGCAGGCAGCTCAAACGTCCGCGCAATCTGGTGCGCCATTTCTTTTGCCCCGTCGCGCGCCGATTCCGCAAGCAGAATCGCGCGGCTCAATGCATAGAGCCGCTCCATTTCCCGTTTCTGCCGCAAGGCCTCTTCCGTGCGCCGCCGCGCCTGCGTCGAAAGGTGGCTGGCGATCACAGCCGTCACCACAAAGGCAAACAACGCCGCCCAGTTCTGCGGATCGGAAATCGTCAGCGTCTCGATGGGCGGAAGGAAATAGTAGTTATAGAGCAACATCGCCGCCACCGATGCTACGATCGATTCCCACAGTCCCCATCCCGCGGCAATCAACAGAACCGCCAGCAGGTACGCAAATCCCGCCGTCGTCGCGTTCACCGGCGTCACGCGATAGCACACGAACGTCACACCCGCGACAATGGCAACGGAAGCCGCGAATCGTGCCGCCAGTGACATTGTTTGCGTTGCACGCTCACTCATCCGTACTACTCCATCGCGCGTTGCCGGTATCTTTCGCTGCTGGACGGACACCGTATCGCGCGCCGTTGTTTTCACGGAGGCACTGGCAGGAGTTTGAGGGGGCGCGTCATCGGCTCTTGGTGCAGACGCGCCGCCTGCGACGTGTGAAAAGGCGTCGCCGGGCGTGCGGGCATCCATCATGCCACCGAGCATAGCTCACGCCACTCCCCTTTTCACCTGCGCACCGCTCTAGCGGTGGCAGCCACTCGGCGGGAGCTTATGAAGCCTTGGCTTTCGTTGCATCCATTGTGGGTCTACATGGTTGCTACTCGGGATGGGGCGAGGCAGTGTCTCACTTTGGGCTGAGACACCACCTCGCAATAAGACAACTTCAGGAGCCAATATGCGTCATGGTCAGTCCGAACCGTTGCAAGGCGGCCCATCAACTGTCTGCTGAGTGGACATAGTGACCGCGCCATTGCTGGCCAGCGCCTTGCCTCGGACGATGCCGCCATCCAGCGTGATGCTCGTCAGCGCCATTGTGATGCCCACGAACGTGCTGCCGCCTCCAATCGTAGCCGAGGAGCCGACCTGCCAGTATATGTTGCATCCGCGCAGTGCTTTCTGCCAGGGGGGCAAAGCGCTCTTTTTATTGTCGTTGGTGTTGAGCACCAGTACAACCTGCGAATTGCTCGCGGTGGTCAGGGTGCTGCCCATCTGAAAAATCCACTGGGAGTCCGGATTTCCCTGCGCGTCCAGCGTAAGAGTGCCGGTCAGTTGCGCCGACGACGAAAAGCAGTAAACTCCGGGATTTAGCGTCAGTCCGCCGAGGTCTTGGCCGGTAAGATCGGTGGTGCAAGGGGCGCCCGCCGCGTCGTTATAAGCCGTGGTCAAATCGGTCTGGGCCTGAGCCGCTTGGGGGTAGCACATGAGCGCCAAAAACCCCTTTACCTGCGATTGTGTCAGCCCCGTCACCGTGCATGTCGGAGAACTAGCCACATCGCCGATGATATACGTGTTTGCGCTGACGTTGGTGATGCCTGTGCCGGCCAAGATGGCCGCTTTGTCAGCCGTTCCGAGATTAATAGTCGTTTGGGCATAAGCCCGACTTCCGCACAACGATAGAATCACCAAGCAAATTCCGAGTATTTTCAAGGTTCCATTCCTCCTGCTTCCTTGATTATTCAGATTGATCAAGGGAGTTATTCACTGTTCGTGTATTAATGGAACAGTGCAGCGCATCTTTGCAGCTTGCTGCCGTGAAATCTGTTCCATTTTGGACACTTTTGATGTTTTCTGGGGCACAATGTAATAATTATGGATCAAACTCCCAGTTGAATGATGCCGGCTCGTATTTGCCTTTGGATCCTCCCTCGACTGAATGTCATCCGCGAGCATTTCAAAAGTCTGTATCTGATTAGTTAACACCCTTTCGTTAACCGGCCCTTTAGGATGCTGGAAGTGCAAAATACTAGCTTAAGCGCTTGTATTATAGGCAGTTATAGAAATTAACCAAAGCGATCCTCGCCCGGAAACTGCTCTTGGCGCCGTGCAGTTACTTACTCGTCACCGTTAGTACTATTGGAACTAAGACCATTCATTTATAGAGTCCACATCCTCGGGATAGTTCTTGGGGGTAGTCGTGGGCGAAGAGGAAAAAGTTAGCGCTGTCCGTATTTTTGTCTGCACCTCCGATGTGGGTTTTACGCAAATCATTGGCCGCGCTTTGGGCGACGAATTTGAATTGCGCATCGAGCGGCGATCCAATCTCTCCGGGCTTCGCGAGCAGAAAGGTTGGTGGGACGTAGTCCTGCTGGATTTGCGCAAACTCGGTGCTGATGTAGTCCAGGACCGCACCGCCATGCTGGAAGAAATTCGACGGCTCGATTGCGTCGCGCCTATCATTGCTCTTCTCGACGACGAAGACCATGGCTCGATCCGCCAGGTTTTCGAGAAGGGCGCTTATGATACCGTCAGTTGCCCTCCCAATATTGCGGACCTTCGCCTGGTTCTCCGCCGCGCCCATCGTTTCCAGCAGATCGAAAGGGAACTCCAGCAGCTGAGGTCGAAGGAAGCGCCTTCCCCGCCGAATGGCGACTTCGTTGTGTTTACCGACGCCATGCAGCAAGTCATGGCCTTCACTCGTAAGATTGCTCCTTGTGATGTCAGCGTTCTGGTCACTGGAGAAACGGGTACCGGCAAGGAATTGCTGGCGCGGGAAATTCACCGTCTCAGCTCGCGCGCCGGCGGCCCGTTCGTGGCTTTCTCGTGCGCGAACCTGCCCGAAACGCTGATTGAAGATGAACTCTTTGGCCACGAAAAGGGCGCATTCACCGGCGCTGCAGGTCTCCGACGCGGGCGATTGGAAATGTCGGACCAGGGAACTTTGTTTCTCGATGAAATCGGAGATCTGGATCTGGGCCTGCAAGCCAAGCTGCTGCGCGTGCTGCAGGAGCGGACCTTTGAGCGGCTGGGAAGCAATACTCCTATCAAGGTAAATTTCCGGCTGATCTGCGCCACGCATCGCAATCTCGATGAAATGGTGGCGCAACGGGAATTCCGCGCCGACTTGTACTATCGGCTCAACGTGGTGCAGGTGTTGCTGCCGGCGTTGCGAGATCGCAGCGAAGGCATCGCCATTCTGGCGTATCACTTCATGGAGCGATTCTCAAAACTGTTCAATAAGGGTGCCCGGCGTTTCTCGACGCTGAGCATCCGCGCACTGGAAGAATATAAATGGCCCGGCAACGTGCGCGAACTGGAGAACGTGGTGCAACGCGCCGTAGCGCTCGCCGAGGGCGCTACCATCGAAGCCTGGCATTTGCCCGAAGCGCTGTACAGGGGCACGGAACAGACACAATCCGCCGAGGTGCATTCCTATGAGGACGAGATTCGCGAATTCAAACGGCGGCTGATTGTGCGCACGCTCCAGGAATGCGGCGGAAATAAAGCCGAGAGCGCGAAGGCGCTGGGAATCGCGCGAGGCTATCTCCATCGTTTGATCAATCAACTGGAAATCGAACACGCAGACGCCGATCCAATGGCCGCCTCCGCCGAAGGCGAAATGCTGGCGGCGCGCGTAATGTAATTTGTAAAACTTCATGCCCGCAGCCTGTGCAACGCGCGATCCGGTTTCCACATCCGTGGAAACTTCCTTCCGCGAAGGTGTATGCCTGCGTTTTCTGTCGGAGTCTCAAAACTCCGATGGCGGGTGGAGTTCCTATCCAGGTTCGCGCAGCGCCACCGAGCCTACCTGTCTGGCTGTTATCGCGTTTTCCACTGCTGGAAACCAACCCGCCGCAGCCGAATTCGCCCTTCGTGGGGCGGATTGGCTGCGACAAGCCCAATTGAGCGACGGAAGCTGGCCCGCTGTCACGGAGCACAAAAAAGGTTGTTGGGTGACGGCGCTCGCATGCGTGGCGCTGCATCTGCAGCGCGACGAAAGCGGAGCGATCGCTGCGGGGCTTGCATGGCTGTGCAACAACTGGCCCGCTGAGGGGAATCTCTGGTGGCGCATCCGCGCGAGACTCAATCGAAAGTCGGTGGTTGTGCAGCAGGATTCCAGCCTGCGCGGCTGGAGCTGGACTCCCGGAACCGCCAGCTGGGTCGAGCCAACTGCGCATGCTCTGCTGGCGTTACGCACAATTCCGGCGAATCTCCATCCCAAGGGCGCTGCTGAGCGAATCGAGCTCGGTGAACGAATGCTTTACAACCGCATGTGTTCCGGTGGCGGATGGAATGCCGGCAATCCGCAAGTGTACGGCGTAGGTGGCATGCCGCGCATCGGGGCCACGGCGTGGGCCTTGCTGGCGCTGCGTGAATACAAAGTGCGGTGGGAAAATCAGCGGAGTCTGGATTGGTTGCGCCGCCAATATGGCGGAATTCGCGGACCAATTTCACTAGCGTTGGCGGGTATTTGCCTGGACGTTTATGGATGCGCGCCGCCGCACCTCGAACACAGTCTTCAGCAGTTATATTCAGCCAACCAATTTCTGCATGGCAATCACGCGGCCGCATGTGCCGCGATTGCGTTGAATGGCCCGAATCAATGGTTGTGGGGACCACGATGGAAAGGAACAGCGCATGGCTCTTACGACTGAACCGCTGCGCCCTTCCTTCGAACACCCGCCCGCGCGCGTGGCCATACGGCGCGCCGCGGCCTATGATGCCGATCTCGAAACGCTGATCTTCGAGACGTTGCGGGAATTCAATCCGCTGGTGCGCGGCAAGTCTGTTTTGCTGAAGCCCAATTTCGTCGAGCCTGACCCGCGCTGCGTCATCAACACGCATCCAGCGGTGGTGGCCGCGGCGCGCGCAAGTTTCTTGCGGCTGGGCGCGCGCGAAGTCCTGCTGGGAGAAGCGCCGGGAAACGAGCGCGACATCGAAGGCATACTCGAGACCATCCACCTACGCGAATTTACCGGCCCGTTGGATCGAATTTTCGTGGACTTAAATCTGGACGATGTGCAGCGCATTCCCACGCGCACGCGCGCCTCAAAGCTGAAGGAGCTGTATCTGCCGAAAGCGGTTCTGCGAGCGGATTTCGTGGTCTCCATGCCCAAAATGAAGACGCATCATTGGGCAGGCGTCACGCTGTCTCTGAAAAATATGTTCGGCATCGTGCCCGGAAACTGCTATGGCTGGCCGAAAAACGTGCTGCACTGGGCGGGGCTGACAAATTCGATTCTGGATATCAACAGCACGGTGCGCCCGGATTTTGCGATTGTGGACGGCATCGTCGGCATGGAAGGGAACGGGCCCACGCAAGGCACACCGAAGGCCGCCGGGGTGCTGGTGATGGGTGATGATCCCGTGGCCGTCGATGGGACCTGCGCTCGGTTGATGGGGCTCGTCCCAGAGCGAATTGATTACCTCAGACGCGCCGGCCTTCTGCTGGGCCACCTGAATCCGGAAAAGATTTGTCAGTTGGGAGACTCCGTGGAAAGCGCACTGACTCCGTTCCAGGTTACTAACGCCTTCCGCCGGTTAGTCGCCTGATTTTCCCAGCCTACACGTCACCAACATCTTCACGGCCAAGAGCCTATAGAAGCGTTTGGCTTGCTGACACGTGTAGGCCAATCATTGAAACCGAGCGGGTACATGAGCACTTTCGATGCTCTCGGTAACACCGGAGATGGACTTCGGAATCAGGTAAGGTCTATCTAAGGCTAATACTGTCTCATTCACTGTTTCATTCACTGTTTCTGTTTCTTCCCCGTTCGCGTCGAGGCCTTCCCCGGAAAAGTTTGGCTCGTCGCGTGCATTAACCCTGTTGCAAGGCCCCTGAATCCATTGGTTTATGCGGGATCAGTGTCACTTTTTGCGAACACTTTCTCTAGGGGCGCGTGCACAGACGTTGAAAACTCGCGGACGCAGGCCAGCACGAATGAGCTGTGAGCAATAAACGCTCCCGCGATTAAGCGGTGCGGCAATTTCTTTCTATTGCTCGCAGGCGGCATCGACAGCAGACGTCCGCAATTCGTGTCGGGGAGAAGGGCAGTAGATTGAAATCTTGGTCCGCACGGTTCGGTAAGCGGACGGCATAGATTCACCGGGGTAGGCAATGAGCCAGTTGGAAACTCCCGCCGGGGTTTTCGCCGGAGTTGCGGTTGAGGTCAATGAAAGCGGCAAGGGTTCGCGGGCGGCGCAGAACGTTCTGCGGCGTTGCTTTTCGTTTCCTGTGATGCTGGGCGGGCTGCTGGTGTCCGCCGTGTTTTGCGCGGCACGGGTGGGAATTGAGGACCCGGATACTTGGTGGCACATCGAAACCGGCCGCCGAATTCTGAGTGGCGCGTGGCCTTCAGCCGATCCGTTCTCGTTCACCGTAGCCGGTAAACCCTGGTTGCCCTACGAATGGTTCGGCGATGTGGTGATGGCGCTCTGCGCGCGCGTTGGCGGCCTGCGAGGCTTGACGGGCGGCGTATTCCTCTTCACCAGCGCGCTTTTTCTGCTGCTTTACTACTACGCGTTTCTCCGCTGCGGAAATGCCAAGGCATCGTTTCTTTCGTGCGCGTGCCTGCTGCCGCTGGCCGTGGTGTTTTTCGCATTTCGCCCGCAATTGATCGGTTATGTGTTTTTCGCGCTCACGCTCGTTCTGCTGGAGCGCTACCGCCAAGGCTTGCAGAAATCATTATGGGCGCTGCCTGTTGTCTTTCTAGTGTGGGTGAACACGCACGGCTCATTCATTTTCGGATTGTTCGCGCTGGGGCTTTACGTGGTTTGCGGCCTCGCCAATTTCCGCGCAGGCGACTTGGAAACCGAACGCTGGCGGCCGCGGCAGCTTCGGCATCTCGCGCTGATTTCCGCATTGTGCGTGCTGGCGCTGGCGGCGACGCCCTACGGAATTCGCGTGGCGATCAATCCCATTCAAATGGCGCTGGCTCAGCCGGTAAATATCGCCAACATCAAGGAATGGCAGCCGATGCCGTTCGGGATGTGGCGTGGAAAAATGTTTCTGATGGTGGTATTGGCGATTTTTCTGGCGCAGGTCGCCTACCGGACGCGCTATCGCGCGGCGGAATTGGCGCTGTTTCTCTTCGGCGTGTACGCGGCATGCGTGCATGCGCGCTTTCTGGTGATTTTTGTGATTGTTGCCGCGCCGCTTCTGGCCACGTTGCTGGCGCGATGGACGCCCGCCTACAACCCGGCGAAGGATCGTCCCATTCTGAACGCCGCAATGCTCGCGCTGATGGTCGCCGCGCTGGTGAGCATGTATCCCACACACCGCGAACTGGAGCAGACCGCGTCGCAATTCTTTCCCGTAACCGCGGTGCGTTATCTGGCCGCCCATCCCGCGCCGCAACCGATGCTGAACGATTATGGCTTTGGCGGATATCTGATCTGGATTTCGGGCGGCCAACACAAAGTATTTATCGATGGCCGCGCGGACATTTACGAAGCCCGGGGAGTCCTCTCCGATTATTTGGCGATCATGCGACTGGACCCGCAAACCCTGCCGCTTCTCGGCAAATACAACATTCAATCGTGCCTGATTCAGCGCGACGCTCCGTTGGGAACTCTGCTGGCCACGCAGCCCGGTTGGAGCCGCGTCTACCGGGACGACATCAGCGAACTCTATGTCCGCGCGCCGGAAGCGGAATCACCCGCGGCAAGCGCCGACAAGAGCGCCGATGTCAATACGGCAAGGCGTGGTAATGCCTTAAGAGCGGACATGAGCGTCGGTAGAAGCACTTGGGGAATTGAGTAGATAACGAATTTGTAGAAAATCCGTTCCGAAAGGTTGATGGAAAGAAAGCGATGAGCGGAAATTTTCTGGAACACAATAGTGACCCGGCGCGCGCGGGGCGAGCCCGGGCACGCAAGCGATGGATACGTCTTTCGGTGGTAGTCCCGTGCTGCAATGAGGAGCAGGTTCTCCCCGCCACCAATCGCCGCCTCCACGCCGTGCTCGAGGAATTGCGCGTGGACTACGAAATCGTCTACGTGGACGACGGAAGCACCGATTCCACGCTCTATCTTCTCCGGGAATTTCAAGCCTATGACAACCGCGTCCGCGTCGTGCGGCTTTCCCGCAATTTCGGTCATCAGGTGGCGATCACCGCGGGTCTCGAGCACGCTTCGGGCGATGCGGTCGTTATAATCGACGCGGACTTGCAGGATCCCCCGGAAGTCATCGAAGCGTTTCTCGAGCAGTGGCGCAAGGGTTACGACGTTGTCTTCGGCACCCGCACGCATCGCGAGGGCGAGACAGCGTTCAAACTCTGGACTGCGCGCGCGTTCTATCGCCTCATCAACGGTCTTTCCGACACGGCCATTTCGCTCGACGCAGGCGATTTTCGCCTGATGGATCGCAAAGTAGTCGACGCTTTGCTCGCCATGCCGGAGCGCGATCGCTTCGTGCGTGGAATGGTGAGCTGGATGGGGTTCTCGCAGGCCGCCGTTCCCTACCGGCGTGCCGCCCGCGCGGCAGGGCAGACAAAATATCCCATCACGAAAATGCTGAAGTTTGCCGCCGACGGGATCGTTTCCTTTTCCGTGGTTCCGCTTCGCATGGCCACCTGGGTGGGCTTCGCATCCTCGGTCGCCGCCATTGCCGGAGTATTTATCGTGCTCCTGGAAAGGTTTTTCGTTACCGGCGTTGTCAAGGGATGGTCGTCCAGCCTGATAGCCGTGTTATTTATCGGCGGCGTGCAGCTCATCTGCCTGGGGATCATCGGCGAGTATGTCGGACGAATTTACGGCGAGGCAAAACGGAGACCTCTCTATCTGGTGGAAGAGCGCATTGGATTCGAGGAGAAACCGACGCTCTCCGCCTTCGACGTATATGCCGGCATCGCCGGCACGGGCGGCCGCTAAGCGCCTGCGACGGTTATGGCCGATTCCCGTTCGCTCGCATATCCGAATGATGCGGCGTCATGGGCGCTCCCGGCGCTCGTGCGGAGATGCTGCTCCTTTCCCGTGCTGCTGGGATTTTTGCTGGCGGGGTCCCTATGCTGCTTTGTGCTGGGAAGCTCCCTGCGCATCGAGCCGGACACCTGGTGGCATCTCAAGCTCGGCCAGGACATTTTGGCCACGGGACATTGGCCGAAAGCCGAGGCGTTTTCGTTCAGCGCCAGGGGAACCCCCTGGTTCGACTATGAATGGCTGGGCGAGGTGGCCCTCGCACTGGGCTTTCGCGCGGGAGGCCTGCGCGGTCTAGAAATTTTATTCTGGGGGCTGAGTAGCACAATCCTTGTGCTTGCGTACGCGTACGCAACGCTTCGCAGCGGCAACAGCAAGGCGGCGTTCGTGGCGTGTGCGCTGCTTATGCCGATCACCTCCATCTGCTTCACGATGCGGCCGCAGCTTCTCGGCTATATTTTCCTGCTGATTGTTCTGATCTGCCTCGAGCGGTTTCGCCAAAAACGTCAAAAAACGCTTTGGATTCTCCCGGCAATATTCTTGGTGTGGGTCAATACTCACGGCTCATTTTCATTGGGGCTGGCGGCGCTGGCGCTTTATTTTTTCAGCGGCCTTGCGGATTTCCGATGGGGCGGCATTCGCGCGCAGCGATGGACCCCGGAACAGCGCCGGCACCTCGGTCTGGTTGGCCTGCTGAGCCTTGCGGTGCTCCCGCTGACGCCTTACGGTGCGCGACTGGCTCTCGTTCCGTTGACCGTGGCGCGTTCGCTGCCCGTCAACATGGCCAACATCAAGGAATGGCGTCCCACGGATTTCGGCTTGTGGGAAGCCAAATTGATGCTTGCGCTGCTGCTGATTTATTTCGCCGCGCAGGTAATGCTGCGGTTGCGGTTCCGGCTGGAAGAGCTTGCCCTGCTTTTTGCCGCTGTGTTTCTCGCGTTTGTCCATTACCGTTTCGTGATTCTTTTCGGAATTGTTTTTGCGCCCACGCTGGCGGTGATCCTGTCGCGATGGGTGCCGCGCTATGACGCGTCGCGCGACAAGTTCGCCTTGAACGCGGTGCTCATGCTGGCGATAGCAACGGGAGTGTGGACACAGGTTCCCTCGCAAGCGGCGATGACCAAATCCGTCGAGGAAGGTTTTCCCGTGCGCGCAGCGGACTACATCCGCCGGCATCCTCCGACTGGAGCCATGTTCAATGCATATGGCTTTGGCGGCTATCTGGTATGGGCGCTGCCCCCGGCGTATCCCGTATTCATTGACGGCCGCGGCGACTTGTACGAAAAGGCCGGCGTCTTCGCGGATTACATACGCATCATGCAAATCCAGCCGGATATGCCGTCGCTGCTGGAAAAATACAAAATCCAATCCTTCCTGATCCCACCGAATGTGCCTCTGGCGACTTTTCTTTCAGCCCAGCCTGACTGGAAACGCGTCTACCAGGACGACCTCAGCGTTGTCTTCGTCAAAACCGCAGCGGAATAGCCGGAAAATTTTCCTGTGCGTCCGACGATAGCCGCCAGTAACCAAAAAGCGACCGGAGCAAATCAGTGGCGTTCACAAAACATTACGACTTGGACGGCGAGCCGACCGCGTTCAACTCTTCTGTCCGGGGAAAAGCTCCCAACCCGCACATTCCAAACAGGGAAATTACGATTGACCTATCGCGGGAGTTTGGCAAAGCAGTTGCATATATGTTGCCGGGTTGAGGGTTTAGAGGTCGCGCCGATTCTAACGAGGGAGACGCAAAATGAAATCACTTTTTGTTCGGTTGTGGAAGGAAGAGGAAGGTCAGGATTTGACGGAATACGCGCTGTTGCTGGTGCTCATCGCGCTGGCGGCGATCACCGCCATGAAGGGCCTGGCGACGGCAATCGAGGCAGTGTTCACAAGCGCGGCAGCCAGCCTCAGCGCCACCTAAAAATCAACGCGGCGCACAAAATCACGGAAGGCTCTCGGTCCTCTCTGGCTGCGGTAGGAATTGATTCCGACCCACAGCCAGAGACCTTCCGGCCAAACAGATTTATGAAGGCGTAGCCAAAAAAAGAAGGGGAAAATATGAAGACACTGTTGATGAGGTTGTGGAAGGAAGAGGAAGGTCAGGATTTGACGGAATACGCGCTGTTGCTAGTGCTCATCTCGCTGGCAGCAATCGCCGCCATGCAGAGTCTGGCCACCAGTATCTCGGCGGTGTTCACAAACGCGGCGAGCAGTCTGAGCGCCACGTAAGAGCAGCATCGCAGCTTAGTAACAGTTCACAGGAAGCCCGTCCTGGCTCTGGCTGCCGGTAACCCGTTCTCCAAACCGGCAGTCAGAGTGAAAATTCGGGGCCGCGCCCGACCAGTTGAGGGGGACGCGGAGGGTAAAAAAAATCAAATGCAAATGATGATCTGGATTTTGTCTCTCGGCTTCGTCATCTGGGCGGGAATTCTGGACTGGCGTTCGCGCCGGATTCCTAACTGGCTGACGGTTCCCGCGCTGCTGCTGGGCGTGGCATTCAATTCCGCGATCTGGAAATGGACGGGGACGAAGGCGTCGCTGCAGGGAGCGGGACTCGGGTTGGCCCTGCTGCTGCCTTTTGTACTGCTGCGCGGATTGGGTGCGGGAGATTGGAAGCTGATGGGCGGTCTCGGCGCATGGCTGGGACCAAGCAACATCGTTCTGGCGTTGCTGGGGACCGTTTTCGTGGCCGGCATCATGGCGCTGGTGCAGGTGTTTCGCGCGCGGCGGCTGAAAGAGACTCTGGCGAATATGTGGACCGTGGTCTTGACGCTGCTCACTTTCGGCACGCGCGCCACGCGAGTGACGCTGGATAATCCCGGCTTGCTCAAGCTGCCTTTTGGCGTGGCCGCGGCGGTAGCCACCACGATTCTTTTCTGCGCGGAGTGGGCGCAAGTTTTTCTGAAGCACGGGGGTTGAGATGAAACGCAACAGGCTGTTAGCGGGAATCGCGATAGCGGTGCTGGTGGGATTGTTTGCCAGCCGATATGTCTATAACCAGCTTCAGAAGGCCGCTGCCATAAAGCCGATGACGACCGATAAGCTCGTTGTCGCCGCGGTACCCCTATCACTGGGCACGCGACTGGCCGCCGCCCAACTGCGAAGCATTTCGTGGCCGTTGGGCGAGCGACCCGCCGGTTCGTTCGGCCGTGTCGAGGATTGCGTGGGACGTGCGCTGATCACGCCAATGGTTGCCAGTGAGCCTGTTCTTGACGCCAAGCTGGCCCCACGGGAAGCAGGTGCCGGATTGCCCGCGGCGATTCCGGAAGGATCGCGCGCGGTTTCGGTTCGCGTGGATGACGTAGTGGGGGTGGCGGGATTCGCCATGCCGGAAACCATGGTTGACGTGCTGGTGACGGGAGACTTGCAAGGAGCTACGAACGGAAACAGCGTGACGCGGGCGATTCTCGAAGACGTGCGAGTGATGGCCGCCGGTCAACAGGTGACGCAGGATAAGGACGGAAAGCCGCAGACCGTGAACGTGGTGACGCTGCTGGTGGACCCCGAGCAGGCCAACAAGCTCACCATGGCCAGCACCGAAGGAAAGATTCATCTCTCGCTGCGCAATACTATTGATTCCAAGGAAGCCAATCCCGCCGCGGTCTATAAATCGAGTTTGTTTGGCGGCGGCCCGCCAGTGGTCGCAGCTACGGTCAGACGCGCGCCGCCCAAGCCCGCGAATTATGTGGTGGAAGTGATTCGCGGGAACAAGAGGGAAAGCCAGACTTTCCCCGCGCAGTAAGGCGTTCCGAACATGAAAAATACAAAGGCAAGCTCACCGAAAAGCTCCCGCGGAGTTTCGCGAAGCCTGAAATATTTCTTTCCACTGGCTCCCGTGCTGGCCTTGTGCCTGATGGCGCAGGGACAACAGGTGCAGACCGCGGCCGTGATCGTTCCCACGTCCCTGAAGGCAATGCTGCCCGTTTGGCAACCTACAGTGAGTGAGAACGCGAAAGACGCGACGGCGAACACAGCGACGCCGGCTGGCGAAGCAACTCCCAGTCGAATTCCGGCGCCTGCCACATCAACACCCGTCGGAGCAGTAACACCCCGGGCGGCGGTAGCTCCCGTGCCAACGGCGTCGGCGATGAAGCTCGGATTGGCGCAGAGTGGAACCGCGTCGGATCCCTCTGAGTCGCTGCACCTGCTGCTGGGGCGGTCGTTGGTGATCACATCGCCGGCGCGTGTAACGCGAGTTTCCGTTGCGGACCCGGACATTCTCGACGCCATGGTGGTTGATCTGACTCAGGTGCTGATCAACGGCAAAACTCCGGGCGTTTGTTCGCTTGTCCTTTGGGATGAGTACGGACAAAGCCACACATACGACGTTTACGTGGACCTAGATTTGCGCAGCCTCACGCAGGAACTGAAAAACACCTTCCCGAATGAAGGCGTGCGCGTGGAAGCCGAGAACGACTCGGTGGTGCTGATGGGCCAGGCGACAACGCAAGCAGTTGCCGACAAAATGCTGGAAATTGCCAAAGCTGTCACGCCGAAAGCCGTCAGCGTGATTCAAGTGCCCACACCGACGACGGCTGAAATCCTGCTGCAGGTGAAGTTCGCCGAAGTGGATACGGGCGCGATCACGCAGCTGGGCCTGAACATCCTAAGCCTGCCCGGCGCCAAGAATGTCGGGTCGATCTCCACTCAGCAGTTTAGCGGGCCGCAACTGGTGCCGAACACGCCGCTAGGGCCAAACTCCGGAGGCTTCAACCTTAGCGACCTGCTCAACATATTTTATTTTCGTCCGGACATCGATCTGGGACTCACCATCCAGGCATTGGAACAGAAAAACGTCCTGGAAATACTGGCGGAGCCAAACGTGCTGACGCAAAGCGGCAAGGATGCCAGCTTCCTCTCGGGCGGCGAATTTCCATACCCTGTTGTGCAGGGTACCGGAAGTGGTTTGCCCACCGTCAGTATTCAATTCAAGGAATACGGCGTGCGCCTGGATTTCACTCCCACGGTCATGTCCGACGGAATCATTCATCTGAAGGTTCAGCCGGAAGTAAGCTCACTGGACTACACCAATGCCGTGACGCTCGACGGGTTTACGGTTCCCGCGCTATCCACTCGGCGCGTGCAGGCGGAAATGGACCTGCGCGACGGCCAGAGCTTCGCGATTGCCGGCTTAATCAACGACCAGATCACCGACCAGTTGGAGAAAATTCCGGGGCTGGGCGACATACCTCTTTTTGGAAAACTCTTCCAGAGCCGGAATCTCAACAAGACCAAGAACGAATTGCTGATTCTGGTTACGCCGCGGATCATCCAGGCGCTTCCAGTCGACGCGAAGCTGCCGGCTGGGCCGAATTACCCGATACCTCTCTTGCCTCCAGCGCCTCCGCCAAACGGCGCCCCGGCGAACCCAAAGCAGTAATGGGATCAACGAGCATGGTAACGGCAATGCACAGCCAGGGAAGAACACCCACGATATGTTGACCGCGGGCATAGCCAGCACGGATATGAAAAGCAGCGGCGCGCTGCACGCCTCGCTCGAGCAGACCGGCGTCGTGAAATCCGTGGTCGAGTGGGTGGTTCCCAACCGCGGGGGTTGGCAATTGGGGCCGGACGAAGCGGTGCCGGACGTGGTGGTGCTGGATCTTTCCGTCGAGCCGGAACCGTACTTCGCGTTCGCCTCGCAACTGCGCAGACAGCGCTCGACGGTGCGCGTGGTCGCGTGTTCTTCGTTGGAAGCGCTTGACTCGGACCTGCTTTTGCAGGCCATGCGCATGGGTGTCCAGGATTTTCTGCCGCGGCCCATTAACCTGGCAAAGTTGCGCGAGACCCTGAGCCGCTTTCAGCAGGAATTCGGCGAGCACGATTCCGCCGCGCGGGAAGGGCTCATTGTGGTGATGGGCGCAAAAGGTGGAGCGGGGGCCAGTACATTGTCCGTGAATCTGTGCGCGCAGCTTGCCTATGTGACCAAAAAGCATGTGGGGCTGCTTGATTTCGGCTTCCCGCTCGGGCATGTGGGTTTGCTGCTGGATTTGCGCCCGCAGTTCACGATTCGCGATGCCATGGAAAATCTGGAACGCCTCGACAGTCATCTCCTTAGCGGACTTTTGACGCGCCATAAGAGCGGCGTGGAAGTGCTGGCCGGCGCCACGCACGTCGAGGAGTGGCAGAATCTCTCGCCCGCCGCCAGTGGCCGGTTAGTGAACGTAGCGCAAAGCCTTTTTGATTATGTGGTGGTCGATTTCGGGGCGGCATATTCCGCGGATTGGAAGCCGGTGCTCGAGACAGCGCGTGCGGTGCTGGTGGTAACTCAGTCGGATTTGCCGTCGCTTTGGTCGCTCGAGCGCCACCTTACCGACTTGGTGGGGCTCGGGCTCGATGCGGGCCGCGTGCGCGTGATCGTGAACCGTTGGCAGCGCCAGGACGATGAAGCTCTCGAGAAATTCCAGAAGAATACCGGGCGCCCCATCTTCGCGAAACTACCAAACGACTATGAACAGGTCAATCAGGCCACCAACATGGGCGTGCCGATTCATCGGAATCATAACGACCCGCTCACGCTGAAGTACCGCAAGCTGGCCACGGACTTGGCCGGTGTTGCGGCCGGAGCAGCGGAAACAAAACGCGGCGGCATGTTAACGAATCTGTTTGCGAAAAGGTAAACGACTCCATGGGAACCATGACAACGCCGCGGCTGGATTTTGGAACTCTCAAGGCCACGATTCATCGCAAGCTCATTCAGACGCTCAACCTGGATCGGCTGACCAGCATGGACCGGGAATCAGTGCGGCGGGAAGTCGGTCAGATTATCGAAAGCCTGGTGGTTGCCGAATCCACTCCCATGACCTTCGCCGAGCGCGAACGCCTGGCGCAGGAAGTGCTCGACGAAGTATTTGGACTGGGCCCGCTCGAGCCTCTGCTGAAGGATCCGACGGTCTCCGACATTTTGGTCAACACCTATAAGAGCGTTTACGTGGAGCGGAATGGATTGCTCGAACATACTCCGATTCAGTTCCGCGACGACACGCATTTGATGTCCATCATTGACCGCATCGTTTCCGCCGTGGGCCGCCGCGTGGATGAATCCTCTCCTATGGTGGACGCACGCCTTCCCGACGGCTCCCGTGTGAACGCTATCATCCCGCCCCTGGCGGTGGATGGGCCATGCATGTCGATTCGTCGGTTTGGGCGCGATCCGCTGAACGCCGACGACTTGATTCGCAGCAACAGCATCACGTCGCAGATTGTGGATATGTTGCGTGCATGCGTAAAGGCGCGTCTCAATGTGCTCGTTTCCGGCGGCACCGGCTCCGGCAAGACAACGCTGCTCAACGTGCTCTCGTCGTTCATCTCAAATCGCGAGCGCATCGTCACCGTCGAAGACGCCGCCGAATTGCAACTTCATCAGGAGCACGTGGTGCGCCTGGAAACGAGGCCGCCCAATATTGAAGGTCAGGGCGCGGTGCGGCAGCGGCAACTGGTGATCAACTGTCTTCGTATGCGCCCGGATCGCATTGTCGTGGGCGAGGTGCGCGGCGAAGAAGCTCTGGACATGTTGCAGGCCATGAACACAGGCCACGACGGATCGTTGACCACGGTGCACGCCAATTCACCGAGGGATGCGTTGGGCCGGTTGGAAACCATGGTGGCTATGGCCAACTTGAATATTCCGGAAGCGGCCACGCGAAGGCAGATCGCCTCGGCAATTCAACTGGTGGTGCAGCAGAGCCGCATGAGCGACGGAACACGCAAGCTGATGAACGTTTCGGAGATCACCGGCATGGAAGGCGACACCATCAGCATGCAGGACATTTTCACCTTTAACCGCACGGGCATAGGACCGAATGGGGAAGTTCTCGGGCATTTTGCGCCCACTGGCGTACGTCCCAAATTCTCGGAGCGCTTGGCGGCCGCGGGAATTCGTTTCCCAATGGACATGTTCCAGCAGGTGAAATCCAAGTAGGAACGAACAATGGCGATCTTCATTGCGGTGTGCACATTTCTGGTGGTGGCGGTGATCCTGGGATCACTTTATGTTCTGCAGGCCTCGGCGACGCAGCAAGTGGCGCTCAAACGCCTCGATTCCGTCATCAAAGCGGAAAAGCGCGGCTCTGCATCGCTGGATCTACACCTAATCCGCGATGAGCTGCTCAGCGATGTGCCGGTTCTTAACAAGATGCTGTTGCAGTGGGACTGGGCCACGCGCCTGCGGCAGTTTGTGGCGCAGTCCGGAGTGAAGATTAAACCCGGCAGACTCCTGCTGGTAAGTGGAATTCTCGCCTTCTGCGCGGATCTGGGCGTCCAGCGATACATTGCAAATCCCTATGTAACGATGGCGACTGCGCTGGCGGGTGCCATGCTGCCGTTTGCTTTTGTGGGATTCAAACGATCGCGGCGGCTGCGGGCTTTCGAAAAAGTGTTTCCCGAAGCAATTGATCTGCTAGGTCGTGCCGTGCGGGCTGGCCATGCATTTATTACAGGCCTGGAAATGATTGCCACGGAGATGTCGGATCCATTGGCCGGAGAGTTCCGGCTGGCCTTCGAGGAACAAAATTTCGGACTTCCGCTGCGCGATGCCTTGCTGAATCTGTGCGAGCGCGTGCCGATTCTGGACGTACGGTTTTTTGTAACCGCGCTGCTGGTGCAGAAAGAAACCGGCGGCAACCTGGCGGAAGTGCTGGACAATCTCTCGCACGTCATTCGCGAGCGCTTCAAGATCATGGGGGAAGTCCGCACTAAGACGGCCCAAGGACGGCTGACGGCGGCCATTCTGATCGCTCTGCCGCCGGCCATGATGATCCTGATGCAAAGCGTAAACCCCGAATACATCAAGCCGCTTTTCACCGATCCCCTCGGACCGTACATTTTGGGGACAGCAGCGGGTTTACAGGTACTTGGCTCGCTGATTCTCTGGAAGATTGTGAGGATCCAGATATGAACATCGCGCGACGGAGCCTACCGTGATCTGGGGCGTCACCAGCCTGGTATTTTTGTCCGGGATGATCATTGTCATCGCGGTTTTCTTTGCCTTTTCCGGAAAGCCCGTGCCCACGGCCGAAAGACTGGCCAAGCTTTGGCAGCCCGCCTCGTCGGAAAAGAAAGTGGGTTTTCGCGAGAAGCAGAAGCAGCAGGCGCAATCGCTGCTGTTGAGTCTCGGCAAGCTTCTTCCTAGCGCAAAAAAGGGGAAAAGCCCGTCCTCGCAAGCTAGCCGTATGATGGCCCGCGCCGGCATTCGCCGCGTTGGCGCCGCGGGAATGCTGCGAGGGGCGAAGCTCATTCTGACGCCGGGCCTGGTAGCTCTGGTTTATTTTACGGGTCTTTACCAGTACAACCCTTTTACAATCCCGATTCTGGCTGCGTTGGCAGGATTTTTTCTGCCCGATTTTTGGCTGACGCATCGGATTCGTAATCGGCAAAAAATGATCCGCCGCGGACTTGCGGACGCGCTCGATTTGTTGGTTATTTGCGTTGAAGCGGGTCTGGCGTTGGACCAGGCGTTGTTGCGCGTGGCGCAGGAGCTGCGGATTACCCACCCCGCATTGAGCGAGGAACTGGATCTGGTGACCGCTGAAATGCGGCTGGGCAAATCCCGCATCGAAGCGCTGCGCGAATTGGCGACACGCACGGGAGTTGAGGATATCAAGGGTTTGGTGGCCATGCTGATTCAGACTGATCGGTTTGGAACCAGTATTGCTCAGTCTCTGCGGGTTCATGCGGACGACCTGCGGAGCAAGAGGCGGCAGCGTGCAGAGGAAGCCGCCGCGAAAACCACGGTAAAGATGGTGCCTCCGCTGGTTTTCTTCATTTTCCCGGCGCTCTTCGTGGTGATTTTGGGGCCGGCGGTCATCGCGATAATGAGACAGTTCGCGGTGAAATGAGAGCACAAAAGGTTCGTACAGCTAAGTAAGCCGCACCAAAACAGCGGGCGGTTAGTTTCAAAAAGGAGAAACAAAAATGGACTCAACAATGATTCGAGTACTTGCGGGAATAGGAGCGGCGCTTGTGCTGTTTGTCATCATCTGGCGCCGCAACAAGAGAGCCGCGGAGTAAACACAAAAAAGGCGAGTGGACCTGGGTGGAACTCCCAGCGGTTACCCCCGGGTCCGCGGGTGGGGATGGTGAATAACAATAACGGTCAGGTATATGTGTATAACAAAACTCGGGAAGCGTTCCTGGCCACGGAGGCCAAAGTGGCTGACGGATACTTCAGCCGGCTGGTAGGCCTCTTGGGCAAGACGCGGCGCTGGGCGCGGGCGGGGCGCGGATTGTGGATTGTGCCTTCGCACGGCGTTCACACCATCGGGATGCTTTTTGCGATTGATGTAATCTTTCTCGATCGCGACAAGAAGGTGGTTCACGTGGAGGAATACGTGCGCCCGTTCCGCATCTCGAAGGTGAGTTTGAAAACCAGCACGGTGCTGGAACTGCCCCCCCACACGATTTTTCGCACGGGCACGCAGGCGGGGGATGCCTTGGAGATCGAGCGCCTCGGGAGTTCGTCTCTTCCCTTGATCGTGCGGCCGCCTATGCCCGGCGGTGAGCGCGAAACAGATTTGCAGGACCAATCTATCGATCTGGCGGATCCGCATGCCGACTGCGGCACCGGCAGGGAACGCAGAGTGAACGCAGCTTTTTCGTTGCTCGCCTAGTGTAAGTCTCCTGCTGCGGAGCACGCGGAACCATGCCTTGCAGCAAAGGCGTGTGAAGTTATGTGAAAGGAAGTCCCAATAGTTCGCCGAACTTGGGCGGAGCCAGGGGGCGACTAACCCTCTCCACGGACGCGGCCCTCAACCCACATCCAGGAGGGTTGCCGCTCCCTGGCCCCGCTCAAGCTGGCCATTGGCGGAGGAACATGCCGGTTAGCCGTGCAAGCCAAGAAGACTCGATGGTTCCATGTCGAAATTGAAGGCTACAGACTCAAGTGCATGACTTCAAATGCTCAGTCACGCCGCTGGGATTTCACTCTTCGCCTGGAAGACGGCGTCGCGCTGGCATTTTTCCTTGTGTTCTTGGCGATGCGCCTGGCTTTTCGCGACGGCCGACCCCAACAAGTCGGCGCCGCCACCGACATGGCGCTGGTGGGAGTCGTAGCTCTCTTCCTGAAAGAGGTTTTTCACCAGGCGCTATCCGGCAAGAGTTACCCGGCGACTTCCGCGGAGGACCTAAGGAAATTCGCTCATCCTTACTGGGAAATTGTGCGGGACTGGTTTCCGTTTGTCGTCATACTGGTGATGTATTACTCGCTCTATGGCGACGCGACGCATCTGCTGGTGCGCCGAGACCAGGATGCCGCGTTGATCGCGCTGGACCACCGGCTTTTCGGCGTACAGGCCAGTGTCGCGCTGCAGCGTTTTATCACGCCGCCGCTCACCGCGTGGATGAGGTTCAATTACTCTATGCACCTTCTCTACATTCCACTGGTGGCGGGATTCATTTATCTGCGGCGTCCGCGAGAGCAATTCCGCAAGATGATGTGCGGCCTGGTAACTCTGTGTTTCTTCGGGTTTCTGGGCTATCTGTTGGTGCCTGCCGTAGGACCGCTGTTTACGCTCACCGGGCAATATCATGTACCGCTCGCTCAGTCCAGTGCCGTAATTAATGGGCCGGCCGGTTTCATGGATATGGCGCGCATCCAGCGAGACTCCTTTCCCAGCATGCATGTGGCTATTTCATTTTTGATCTGGATTTACGCGGGAATAAATTCGCGGCGGCTATTCTGGATATTGTCGCCTTTTATTCTTAGCTTGTGGGTCTCGACTGTTTATTTGCGTTATCACTACTTGATCGATTGCGTCGCGGGACTAATGCTGGCGCCGGCGTGCTTCTTTCTGGCGACCTGGCTTTTTAGTAAGGCCGGAGACATGGATTTCTCAATCGCGCTGCCGAAGAAGCTGACCGAATTATTGCCGAAGCGAAATGGCATTGCATCCGGCGAAATGGCGAAGGAGTCGCGCCAGCCGTCATAAGCGGATGCCGCAATTCCATTGAGTGAGAATCGCAGACCGACGATGTGGCTAAGGACACATGCTATGCATGGCGGGCCGGTCGCCGCGCTGCAGCGCATCCGCCTGCTTTCGCAGCGTGCCGGGCTGGAGTTTCCCGTACTCCGACGTTCCGTGGCAGTAATACAGACCGGTGCGAGTATTCACCCACACTCGCACATCGGGGATATTCGCGACTGGCGCGCGCCCCGGAATGAATAACCGTGCGATGGGCGCCCAATGCCGTATGACCGGAAAAAAAACAACCAGCGCAATGATCAGAAGAGTGCCGACGATGTACAAGCGAGCTGGAGCTCGCGTCGACATGATTCACCTCCGAGGCTGGATCTGGATCGCATCCTTTTCGGTACGACACGTCCGCCAGGGTATCGCGTTATGTATCCGCCCGCCACAGCGGTGCGAGATGGTGAGTCCAAATGATTAGCGAGACGCTATCCGCACCACAGACCGCCGCTGGGCTGGGAATCCGGCGAAGTTTATGCGAAGACCTAGCGGTCAAGATTCTATACCTCGAGGGAGAGCTTTCGCTCTTGGAGCTGGCTGACCGCCTGCATCTCAGCCTGTCCGTCGTTGAGGAAGTTTACGAACATCTCCGCAAAGTGCAGCTTTGCGAAGTGAGAGGGATGAACGGCAACGTGCGCCGCATTGCACTGTCGTTGCAGGGAAGGGCTCGGGCCATCGAGCTGCTGACGCATAGCCAATATGCCGGCGCGGCGCCCGTATCGCTGGAAGCCTACACAAGGCAAGTGTGCGCGCAGAGCGTGCGCGACGTACAGATTTGCCCGGAGCAGGTCGAGCGAGCGCTGAATGGTTTGGTGCTGGACAAGACCATTATCTCGCAGCTGGGGACGGCAATTGTTTCCGGCCGCGCCATCCTCCTCTGCGGGCCATCGGGTACGGGGAAGACGGCTATCGCCGAATGCCTGCCGGGCATTTACAACGATGCCGTGTGGATTCCGTATGCGGTGGAAGTGGACAGCCGGATCATCACCGTTTATGACTCGCATATTCATGAGTCTTGCGTCGAGTCTGGCGAGGGAGCGCTGGACGAGATGCGCGACGAAAACCATCCTGCTGCCTGCGGCGAATTCCACTCCTTGGACGGGGATCATCGCTGGATTCTGTGCCGGCGACCGCGAGTGGTTGTTGGCGGCGAGCTGACGCAAGAAATGCTCAATCTGCGGCTGGGCGGAACGAGCAATTTTTATTCCGCGCCGCTACAGATGAAGGCCAATAATGGCGTGCTGATCGTGGACGACTTCGGGCGTCAGCGCATGCGGCCGGAAGAGCTGCTGAACCGCTGGATTGTGCCGCTCGACCGGCGAATCGATTTTCTGACGCTCGCCGGCGGCAAGACATTTGAAGTCCCGTTTGATTTATTTCTCGTGCTGGCTTCCAACCACGACGTCGGGGAATTGGCGGACGAAGCGTTTCTGCGCAGAATTCAAACCAAGGTAAAGGTGGGTTATATGAATGATACGGATTTCAGGGAAGTTTGCGTCCGGATGTGCGATCAGTTAGGGGTCGCGTTCGATGCGGCGGTGGTGGAAGAATTTATCGGCTTGCTGGCGAGTCTCGGACAACCGCTGCGGCCTTGTTACCCGCGCGACGTCATGCAGAGCATTTGCTGGGAAGCCCGATATCAGGGCCGCGAACCCGTGCTGGATTCTGAATCCGTGAAGCGCGCCTGCCGCAGTTATTTTGCGGCACCCTAGAGTGACGGCCGCGGCTTTCATCCTACCGGATTTCTCCAAAGCGGCTCCGTAATAGGCTATATTCCTTTGATCTCCAGACCAAGCGATAAAATATAGTTATTATGCGTAAATCGAGCCTTCCTATCGTAAGCACTTGGCGCGAAAGATTTTCCGCAGTTGTACTATGTTCTTTCTTTTTATTCCGCAACCAATTTTCGCGCAGACTTCGGCCGCGACGGCTCTGCCGCAAAAGAGTGCGAGCCAATCGGGCGCGGTTCAACTGGTGGGGCAAATGGTGCAAGCGGAGCCCGCTGCACAGACTCAGGACCGCACGCATTGGAGCTACGAGGAATTGAAACAGACCGATGGGAAGCAGGAGGAATTGCGCGACGTGGTGGAAACAAAAGACTGTTCAGTTAACCGGCTGGAGGCCGTAGCGGGGAAGCCGTTGACTCCGACGCAGCGGAAAAAAGAAGCTGCGCGTATCGCGCAGCTTGCTTCCAATCCAGATGAAATGCAAAAAAGCCGGAAGGCGGCGCAGGCGGACGCGCAGCACGAAAGGGGACTTGATGAAGTTGCTGCCGGTGGCGTTCTTGTATCAGGACGCAGGCACGGAAGGGAATTTGAGAAAGGTAACGTTCCGGCCGAATCCGAATTTTCATGCACCGAATCGCATGGCGGAGGTCTTTCCCCATATGCAGGGGATCATCTGGATTGACGCCAAGCAGCATCGCCTGGCGCGCCTGGAAGGTCAGATCATCAGCGAAGTGAAGTTCGCCGGCGGATTCCTGGGACATCTCGACAAGGGCGGCACCTTCACCGTGAAGCAGGCTGAAGTGGGGCCGAATCACTGGGACATGGTTCAACTCGATGTGCACGTGACCGGCAAAGCGCTGTTTTTTAAGACCGTCAATGTGCATGAGCGGGAGCTGTGTTCGAAGTTTGAGCGGATTCCAGATGACATGACGATTCAGCAAGCCGCCGACCGCCTCAAGAAGACCACGGTGGCGGCGTCAAATGCATCGCTCTCCAAGGCCAGCTGATCTGCATTGGCCTGTCTTCCCCCTAAATCTACTCTTTGCAATTCGCTGACAACCTGGTGACAACTGCGAGAACCAAATCGCTTAATCTGTTCGCGCAACCTCGCACAAATGCGAATAAAATCAAACGAAGGAGACGTTCAAATGCACAGCAGTACGAATGGGCTCGTCACAGGTATCAGACGCAGGGCATTTTGTTTGATCCCGCTGGTTCTCTGTGGCGCCGCGGCATTGTGCCAGGCGAACAAATCGCAGCCGGGCCGCGCTGTGGGGCCGGGCCAGGTGATTGTGCACAGCAAATTTGGCGGACAGATCTACGGATTTGACGTCGATCAGAACAGCGCGGGAGGTTTGCTGAGCGAAGGTCAATTGCTGTCGAACGGGAACGTTCTTGCCGCGGTTGAAACATTTGATCAAACGACCGGCGACATTATCAATGTCGTGGCGAAAACGGAAACGCAGGATGACTTTGTCACCATGGGCATCGTCGGCATGAGCGTCGGACTGGTGGAGCAGGAGCAGGTGCAAGGTGGATTTGTTGTGAACCGCATCTTCAAGTCTTTGGAAGCGAAAAAACCGAAAGGCAATTGGACGCCGCCGATTGGCAGCGAGCACATCGTCATGCCCGGAGGAGTAAGCCGCAATCAAGGAGAGCCTTACAACGCGGTCTTCGCCTATGACAACAGCGGAAATTTTATTCCCTATGTATTCGGCACCGACGTCGCGAAAAATACATTCGGACCGGTCGTGCAGGTTACCGATTCCTACAATTTCGGTAGCGTTCCTCCGCCGATGGCGTTGGACACCGCGACAAAACAAGCAATCCTTGGTGGTGGCGATGGATGCTTCGGCTGCCGCCCGGTGATTGGCCTTGTGAACCTGACGACCAGCACTTTCTCGGAATTCACAGGTACCGGCTTCGGCTTCGTCAACGGAATCGCGGTTGATTCCGCCGATGGCATTTTTTGCACCACCACGGAAGACGACGCCAACGTGGAGTTCTATAATCTTGCCACGCAACAGGGTACCAGCGCGGTGTTGCCCGGATCGGGCAGTCAGCAATTCTACAGTGGCGCGGATGTCGAGTATGATTCCATCAATAGACTTTTTCTGATCGCGCAGCCGAATTCCAGCTCGGCGCCGAGCGGCAGCACAATCTACGTTTACAGCACCAACGGCACGCTGGAGGAAACGCTCAACGGATTCGATTTTGCGAATGCCTCCGGCGTGATTGGAATACACATCGCGCTGCACCCGAGCCAACGCTCGGGCTATGTGGATGGGCCGGAGAGCGCCGGCAACGCGCTACAGTCCTTTACCTACTAGAGCCTGATGATTTCAATACCGGCGTAGGCGCGGGCCGCAGGAGCGCAAAACTTAAAGTATTACTTCCACTATTGTTGCACCAAGGTAGGGCGTTTGTAGAAGTGCGATTTCGTCCCGAGGAGCCAGCGGACTTAGCTATGGGCGCTTAGTGGCTGCGATGTTCACCAGCAAGGTTTCCGGAGCGCCATTCGTGCTGGAAAATTCTTCGCTGCTGATTTTTCCGGGTGCCGTGAGCTTGGTTGCATTGCGCAGTGCAAATTTCATCCCGTCGGCGGAGAATTCGCCGCGGTACACCAGCGTATCGCCCTCCCATTGGCCGGTTTCAATGACCGCTCCCGGAAAGTCATTTCCGAAAAGATATTGCTTGTAGGCCTTCTCTTTGGGGTCCCAGGTCATCACCAGAATTGCCTCAAAATCGCCCACCTGACCGCGTGAATGGAAATGGTTGACCAGCGAATTTCCGCCCGGCCCCAGCTCGCTGGTGTAGACGCCGGTGTTTTGCCCGCCCTGGGGAGAGAACGCCGACTTGGGATAGGTTTCGGTGTAGTCCCATGTGCCCACATAGAACTTGGCGAGGCGTTGCATCTCGGGCGTGGGAAGCGTGGACGGTGTGGCAGGCGTTTTGTCCTGCCCGGACGGCGCAGAGGGTGCGGCAGGCGCAAGGGGCGTCTTGTCCTGCGCGAGTGCCTTCGCGGTGATCGAGAGTTTACCCGGCAGGCAAAGCAGGAGTGCTGCAATTGCCAACAAACTGAAGAGTTGAAAAGTGCGCTTCATTTTGTTCCCCCACTTTCACGTTCATTCCAAACTGCTCGTTACGCCCGCGATGGGTCGGGATGTTACATCAGTGGCAATGCGCGCGCAAATCGCAGCGCGTTGTAACTCTCAATTTTCAGCATAGCGAGCCAGACCGCGCATAGCTGCGTCCGTTCGCGGGGCAGGCTTCCCAACAAGGGTGGTTTTGCGGTATAAATAGAAATTCGGAGCTGAGTTAGCCGAATTCAGGCTGTTCGCGTCCAATCCCATGCGGCATTTTCATTGGGGAGTTCAGGAAAAGAACTGGAGAGGCTTGTTCGCGGGTAAGACTGTCGTGGGTGAAATGCGGGAGGGAAAACTGCCGTGAGCGGAGTGCAGGAAATTCAAGTACAGGATTTGACGAAGACGTTCGGCGGAGTGACGGCCGTGGATCACGTGTCGTTCACGGTGAATAAAGGCGAAATCCTGGGGTTCCTGGGGCCGAACGGCGCGGGCAAGACGACCACGATGCGCATACTGACGGGGTTCATGCCGGCCACGTCAGGAACGGCGAAGGTGGGCGGATTCGACGTCTTCGAGCAGTCCATGGAAGTGCGGCGGCATATCGGCTACCTGCCGGAAAATCCGCCGCTCTATCCCGACATGACTGTGGGGGAATATCTAGACTTCGTGACGCGCATCAAGGACGTCCCCGCTGACAAGCGCGCGTCGCGCGTTGACGATGCACTGCAAAAAACCAATATCACCGACAAGCGGCATGAGTTGATCAAGCGGTTATCGCGCGGTTACAAGCAGCGCGTGGGGCTTGCACAGGCCGTGGTGCACGATCCCGATGTGGTGATTCTCGACGAGCCGACGGTGGGCTTGGATCCCAAGCAGATTATCGAAGTTCGTCACCTGATCAAGGGACTAGCCGGTTCGCATACGATTATTCTTTCCACGCATATTTTGCCGGAAGTCTCGATGACCTGCGACCGCGTGGTGATTATCAACAAGGGACGCATCGCGGCGGTGGATACTCCGCAAAATTTGACTTCGCAGATGCGCGGCGGGGAACGCGTGCGGCTGGAAGTGGCGGCGCACGAATCAGCTCTGCAGGAGGCGCTGGGAGAAATTCCGGGGCTGGTTATTACCAGCTTTGAACCCGTCAGCGGCACCGGCAGGCTGGTGGTGACCGTCGAGACAGCCGCGGGCAAGGATATACGCGCCGAAGTGGCGGCAAAAATTGTCGGCAGAGGCATTCCGCTTTACGAATTACGCGGAGCCAGCCTGAGCCTGGAGGAAATTTTCTTGAAACTGACAACGGAAGATCCGGCGCAAAAGCCGGCAGCCTAGGGCGGAGGAAAACGATGAGAACCCTCTACGCCATATATCGCAAGGAAATGAGCCATTACTTTGTTTCGCCCATTGCATGGATTGTGGTGGGCGTGTTTTTGATCCTGAGCGGATGGTTCTTCAACCGCATCCTGGCGATTGTGATCCAGCAGTCCATGGAAGCGATGATGCAGGGAATGCGCTACGGGCAGGCGCAGAATTTCGACGTGCCGGGCGTGACGCTGCGCGCATTTTTGGGAGTGATCAGCAGCCTGCTGCTCTTTGTGACGCCGCTGTTGACCATGGGCGTCTACGCGGAAGAGCGCAAGCGCGGCACAATGGAGTTGCTGATGACTTCGCCGGTGAGCGATACGCGCATTGTGCTGGGGAAATTTTTCAGCTTGCTGACGCTTTACGCCATCATGCTGCTGCCGTCGATGGTCTATGTGATGTATATGTTCGCGAATAGCGACCCGCGAGCCCCGTTCAAGCTGATTTTCGCGGGCTACCTCGGCGCGTTTTTGCTGGGCGGAGCGCTGCTGGCGATTGGGTCGTTCATTTCGTCGCTGACCGAGAACCAAATTGTTTCCGGGTTCATCACGTTCGCAGTATTTCTGATTCTGTGGGTGATTGACTGGGGCCAGCAGGGGCAGGGAAGCACCAAGGGTGCCATTCTGGAATACGTCTCCATCGTGCATCATTACGATGATTTTGCGCGCGGCGTGATTGATACGTCATCGCTGGTGCTTTATGGAAGCTTTATCGTGCTGGCGCTGTTTTTGACGGTGCGCTCGCTGGATTCAATGCGCTGGCGCCGCGCCTGAGCGGAGGGAAAGGAGAAAGCATGGCTTTGGATCGCAAAGAATTGTTCCGCTCGGCCGGATGGCTGGGGCTGGTGGTGCTGGCGGCCGGCGGCGTTCGCTATTCCATCGAGGGAGTATTTTCGCCGGTGGTGAAAGTATGCCTCGTCGCGGGCGGCGCGCTGCTGGTGATTGCGGTGATTGCGCTGCATCGGGAGATTTTGGGATTTTTTTCGCGGCGCTCGTCGAAGCTGGGAAGCAATACGATTGTCATCGTGCTGGCGTTCCTCGCCATTCTGGGATTCCTGAATTTTCTGGGATACAAGCATCACAAGCGGTTTGATCTGACCAGTGGACAGCTTTACACGCTCTCGGACCAGAGCCGCCAAATTGTGAAAGGTCTGAAGCGTGACGTAGATGTTTACAGCTTCACGAAAACGCCTGATCAGGAATTCGGCGATTTGATGTCGGAATATACGGCGCTCGGTTCGCACTTGCACTATCACGTGGTGGATCCGCAGGAGCGGCCGGATTTGGCGAAGGAGTACAACGTCGAAACCATCGGCACGGCCATTGTGGTGAGCGGGGGCCACAACGAAAAGCTGGACGCCAAGGACGAGCAGGACGTGACCGGCGCGATTATGAAGGTGACGCGCGACACGGTGAAAACGATTTGTTTCGTGGAGGGGCATGGAGAAAAATCGATTTCGGCGACGGGCGGAACAAGCTACAGCGATGCGGGCAAAGAGCTGAGTGCTGAAGGATATCAGACGAAGTCCGTGAATTTGGTGACGGCGGGAAGCGTGCCGCCGGATTGCGCGGTGCTGGTGGAAGCCGGGCCGGTGCAGTCGCTGTTTCCGCAGGAAGTGACGATGATTCAGCAGTACCTGGACAATGGCGGCAAGGCCATGATCCTGATTGATCCGCAAACGGATCCGAAGCTCGAGCCGGTGTTCACGAAGTGGAATATCAGCGCGCCGGATAACATCGTAGTGGATGCAAGCGGCGTGGGGCGGATGTTCGGGTTGGGACCGGCGGCGCCGTTGGTGGTGGATTACGGTGCGAGTCCCATCACGAAGAGTTTCGTGCGCTCGATGACGTTTTTTCCGCTGGCGCGCACCGTGTCGATTGCGGACAAGACCAAGAGCGATGTTTCGTCGGTTGAGTTGCTGAAAACTTCGGCGGCCAGCTTTGCGGTGAAGAAGATTACCGGGAACTCGGTGAAATTTGATCCGGCAACTGATTTGCGGGGGCCGCTTTCACTGGGTGTTTCCGCGGAAAAGAAGACGGGCGATAAAGATTCGCGGGTGGTGGTGATCGGGAATTCCACGTTCGCGACCGATCAGTGGGGTAAGTTGCAGCGCAACGGCGACCTCTTCTTCAATGCCGTCAACTGGCTTGCGCAGGACGAGAATTTGATTTCGATACGTCCCAAGAGCCAGGAAAATCGTCATGTAACGTTGTCGGAAGCGCAGCAGCGCGGCTTGCAGTGGTTCAGCGTGATATTGCTGCCGGGGCTGGTGATCCTGACGGGCGTGTGGATCTGGTGGAAGCGTCGATAGGATTTTTTGAATTGTCGTCGCGCACGGCCCGGGCGTGGAAGAGCGTCGTGCAAATTACCAATTTTGCCCGCATCGTAAAAACGACAGGTCCCTCGCCGAAGCGTCCTTCGGCAACCTCAGCGCGATGGCTCGGGATGACCAGTTAGGATAGCTTTTCAATAAGCTCCAGGAGCGAAGGGATGAAGAAAAGCACGCTCGTAGTGGTGCTGCTGGCGGTCCTCATCGGAGGGCTGACCTGGTATTTTGAAATCAAGCATCCGCGAAAGCCGGCGGATACCGATGCGACCGACGTTCACACACCTGCGTTCACTTTTCCTGCCGCGAATATTACGTATCTCGAAATCGACCGACAGGGCCAAACCATCAAAATCGAACGGCGCGGCGACGGCTGGCAAATCACGCAGCCGGGGGACACGCGCGCGGATAAGTTCGCGGCGAACGAGCTGGCTAACGCGCTGGCCGCCGCGACAATTGAGCGAAAATTCCCAGTGCAGCCGGATAAGCTTTCGCTTTACGGCCTGGCTCAACCGGAAGTGGTGGTGCGAGTGCATTTGAAGGACGGCTCGCAGCATGAAGTGAAACTCGGCGGTAAGGATTTCGATAACGCGGATGTATACGCACGCGTAGATAATTCGCCTGACGTGTATTTATTTACCGCGAGTGTGCTGACCAGTGCCGACAATGGCGTGGACAAATTCCGCGACAACAGCGTGTTGGATGTGCAATCACCGGACGTGATCGCGGTGGCGTTGAAGGATTCGCAAGGAGATTTCCTGGTGGCACGCACGGCAAACGATTGGCAAATCAAGAAGCCGAGCGAAGGCCGGGCGGATACTTCGCAGATCATGGGCATGCTGGCGCAGGTGAGCAGCTCTCGGATGGGCACCGTCACTCAGGAGTCCGCGGACAATCTCGGAAAATACGGACTGCAAAGTCCTGCGCTTACCTTTACGGCCGTCGACAAGGGCGCAAAGTCACATACGCTGCTGGTGGGAAACAAAACCGGCGACAATTATTTTGCGCAGGATACGTCGCGAAGCATGATTTTCGAAATCCCGGAAGCTCTCTTTAAGCGGCTGAATATCGGCATGGCGGAACTGCGGAGCAAGGGGCTGGTGAACGTAAGCCAGAGCGACTTGACCAAAGTGGAAATTCGCAACGCCAATCAGACGCTGGTCGCCTCGCGTCAAGGCGATAAGTGGATTATTAGCGAACCGAAGGCGCAGGCCGGCAAGGAAGCCATGCCTGCAAGGTTCCTGACGCCGCTTACCAACGCGCAGGCCACGGAAATTTTGGATAAGCCCGCGGCGGCGATCACCGCGCGGCTGGCGCAGCCCGCCGTGGACGTCACATTGGCGGACAAGTCGGGGAAAACCATTCACGTGGCGCTGTCACAGCCGGACGGCGATTCGGTGTATGCGAAAACCAGCACCGGACCGGAAATTTACAAGCTGAGCAAGCAGACGCTGGATGACCTGAATTTTCAAGCCGGTGGTATTGTGGCAGGCGCGGACAAGTAACATCCGCTGGAATTTGATGCGTGGCGCGGGAGATTTGTCAGCAGGCCTTCGCCAAGTTTTCCGGCGCTTCGGCCAACTCGATGGCCTTTTTATCCTTCCACACCGCCAGCAGCAGGACGTCGCCGGAAACGGGCGACAGGTAAAAATAGAAAACCTGCCGGACGCGGTGTAATTCAAAGAAATCGTTTCGTTTGGGATCGGGCTGGACGTCGATTGCGCCGCAGCCGCTTAGCAGCGCGCGGAAGCGATGAAATGTCTCCGCCGGATGATTGCGCCCGTCCTGAATTCTCCTGAGTTTATTCGCGCTAAGTGTCATGTGGCCTCCAGGCTCTTGAGGGGTATTCTCGTCGAAATCCGCCCTTAGTCGTCTCACTGGTTAGTACGCTGGGACCAGGCGGAAGGTTCCAGGGATGGGCGAAAAATTCATGCAGAAAACCTGCACCGGCCTGAGCGCATCGCAGTAACCAGGGCGCTATTGGCGGAGAGAGGACTTGGCGGCGCGACCCCGTCCGCAAACCAGGGCTTGAAACTGGGCGCGTAAGTTGTCATAGTCGGGACGGAAACTATGGTGCGTATGAACACACTTAAGGCAGCCGAAGAATTGGCGCAGGACCGGCGGCGGAAGCATCGCCACTGGCAGGTGACGCTGTATTATCACGACGGCGATAAATTCGCGCGTGTGTATATCGATCGCGCCCGCGCCATGCGATTCGCGGAGCGTCAGAAGAAATCTCCGGTGGTCAGAACGGCACGAGTTCTGGAAGTGGATTCGTATTCCGTTCCAGGGCGTCACTGACGCACGGCCTTGAAATTATGAGCGGTCTGTGATCATTTCCCGACGCGCTTGCCGCAAGTTGTTGGGCATGTTATAAAAGAGAGCCTCGTTTTGCGGCCGTAGTATAGGGGTAGTACGACAGCTTGCCAAGCTGTAGGCGGGGGTTCGAGTCCCCTCGGCCGCTCCAGTTTTTGCGGATTTTTTCTCGCTTCTTTCTTCCCGCGGTTGACATTGATTCCATCCCGACGCAGGGTTTTTCGGTAATATTGAGGCTTCGTGTGAATTCGAGCGGCTTGATGTGTATATGGCTACGTTGGCGCGCCAACATGGTGTTGGTATGTGCTGCATAAAACACGGTGAGTGAGGATGCAAACAATTCAGGTGGTGGTGGGAAGCAAGCGTAGGCCGAAGGTGGAGGCGCTGCGGGAAGGGTTGGATTTGTTCGCCGCGGCGCTCGATGCTCGCGCGCAATTCGAAGTGGTGGCCGAGGAAATCGCCGGCGGAGTGCGCGACACTCCGTTGAGCCGCGAAGAAATGATGGAAGGAGCGCGACGGCGGGCCGAAGCGCTGGTTACTCGCGCGCGAGAGCAGCGGAAAAGCTGGCGGTATTTCGTGGGGCTGGAAGGTGGAGTTGACGTAATGACGGAAGGGGAGCGGCGGCTAGTGTTCCTTCAGAATTGGGCGTACGTGACGGACAGCGCTGGGTGCGGGTTTTACGGGCAGTCCGGCGGGATTCTGTTGCCGAAGGCGCTGGCACGGAGTGTAGTTGATGAAGGAATCGACCTGGCCACCGCCATTGACGCGTTTGCGAATGGGTCAGGAATTCGCGACGCGGAAGGCGCATGGGGAGTGCTGACGCGAAACCATATTACGCGGCAGGAATCGTATCGCGTGGCGATCATCAATGCGTTTGCGCCGTTTTTTAATGTGGAGATGTATGAGAAAAAATGACTGACGCGGAACGCTCACGGGAAACGAGGAATCTTTCACCGGCGGCGGCTGCAGCGCCTTCCGGCATGCGCATTGAAGGGCGCGCTCCCACGCGAATCGATTTGGCTGGAGGCACACTCGATATTTGGCCGCTCTATCTTTTTCACGAAGGCGCGATGACGGTGAACTGCGCTATCACGCGCTATGCGAAATGCTGCGTGGATGTGGCGGAAGATGTAATGGGCAGCGAAAACATTACGCTGCGGTCGGTGGATACAAGACGGGAGGAGCGATTCCCGTCGCTGGTGGCGCTGTCGCGCGCGCGAAGCTATCGTCTGCCATTGTTGGCGCGCCTGGTGAAAGTTTTTCATCCGTGCCGGGGATTTACTCTCACTACGGATTCGGAAGCGCCGGCGGGAGCGGGAATTGGCGGGTCGAGCGCGATGGCCGTAGCGATTTGCGCAGCTCTGGCGCGTCTGACGAAGGCGAACCCTAACCGCAAGGAATGGATTCGTCTCAGCCGCGACGTGGAAGCAATAGTGCTGGGCGTACCGACGGGCACGCAGGACCATTATCCGGCAGCGTTTGGCGGCGTGATGGCGGTGGTGCTGGAGGCTGGCGGCGAACGGCGCGAGGCGCTCCAAGTGGATCCGGAAGAGCTGGAGAGCCGGTTGGTGCTGTGTTACACAGGCAAGCCGCGCCGGTCCGGCATCAATAATTGGAAAATTTTTCAGGATCACCTGAATGGCGGTCGAAGCGTTCGGCGCAATCTGGACGAGATTGCCGCAATTGCACGGGCCATGCGCAAGGCGTTGGAAAGTAGTGATTGGAACGAAGCGGGGCGTTTGATGCGCGAAGAATGGAGCTTTCGGCGGCGGACGCTGCCGGGAATCTCGACGGCGACGATCGATGGAATCGTTTTGGCCGCGCGGCGCGCCGGTGCGCTGGCCGGGAAGGCTTGCGGAGCGGGCGGCGGAGGATGCGTGGCGCTGATGATTCCCCCGGATGCGCGCGTGCGCGTAGAGCGGGTTATTGAGACCGCGGGCGGACAGATTTTGCCGATGCGAATTGCGCGGCGCGGCGTCCAAGTGCGGACGCAATTGAGGCCCAGCCAGACGCGACGCTGCCCCACACAATAGAACAATTGACTCCATTACATCCGTCTCGCACTGTTGGGTTTGTGCTGCACTCGACCCGCTGACGGGAGGAATTTACCGCGGCCTTGGTACTGCAAGTCGCATCCGGGTGTAGGGCTTTCCACCGATGGGCGGGGAAGCATACGCCGAGTAGGCTTTAGGTCAAGCGGCAAATGCGCCGCCGAGAATTCAAGCTACCCGGAGGAAACAATGAAAGAAAATTCCCTTATGAAGCTGTATGTGGATGAATTGAAAGATCTTTACAATGCGGAAAATCAGCTGGTGAAGGCGCTGCCGAAGATGGCCAAGGCGGCTAATTCCGAAGAATTACGCGCGGGATTCGAAGAGCATCTCGAGCAAACCAAGGGGCACGTTGCTCGCCTGGAACAGATTTTTGAGGTCCTAGACGAAAGCCCCAAGGGCAAGAAGTGCAAGGGCATGGAGGGGCTTGTCGCGGAAGGCGGAGAGATGATGGAGGAGGATTTGGAACCCGAGGCCCTGGATGCCGGCTTAATCTCGGCGGCGCAGCGCGTGGAACATTATGAAATCGCGGGCTACGGCTGCGTAAAGACATATGCCACGATCTTGGGCGAAAAGGACGCGGCGGCGCTGCTGGCGAAGACGTTGCAAGAGGAGAAGGATACAGACGAAAAGCTGACGCAGCTTGCCGAACAGATTAATCTGGAAGCGGCGGAGTCCGGAGATGAGGACGAAGATGAAACCGCATCCGACGGAAACGGCTCGCGGAGCGGGCAACGCAAGCTGCAAAAGACGAGGGCCTAGAAAAAGTCGAGGAGCGAGCGGAGGGCTCGGATTGTTCTCCGCTCGCTTATGAATAAAACCAGTAGGTGCCCTCGTTTTTTAGAAGGCACTATTTTTCGCGCAAGACATAAAGATGGTCTGGGAATAATGTTTTGAATGCAATTTGTTGACAGTCCAAATGAGATTTGAAAGTTAAGCGGTGCGGCGCGACTTCGATGACCACACCTGCGCTCCGATGGCCAAAACGACGGGAAAGCAAGGGATTACATAGCGCGGCTCGACCGTTGGAATCTGAGTCAACAGGACTGTGCGGATTAGGACAAACAGCACCAGAAACGCTATAGCCAAAGTTGGTCCACGATTGGGCTCTGATTTTAGAAGGGGTTCCTTCCAGAAGCGGATTAGACCTACGAGCGCGAGACCGGCGTAGAAAAAATCTAAGAATCCGAAACCGAGCGTGATGCCAAAATCCCATGGATTGGCGTGCCACTTTTCGACCGGGGGTCGCAGCGCTCCGGAATAAGGCAACAGCTCAATGCGCGGAGTGAACCAAATGTTCCAGGCTCGGGCCATAGGGATGTAAACGAAAACGCGAAGTGGATGGCGTTCGGTGCGCTCATGAGCCAGGGCGGCAAAATCTTGATCGAGAATCGGTCTGGCATTTATATCGGCGTCGTAGTGGGCCAGAAGGTTTGCGACATACGCGCGCTCCTCGGCGGAGTCGAATGCGGAAGCCGGAAAAGCCTGCATGTCAATCGGCTGCTTGCCAAACTTCCAGTTAATTTCATAGGCATCGTGAAAGTGGATCATCCATGTGCGCGTCCAAGAGATGAAACCTCGCGGGATGAAGTCGCCGCGCGACTCGGCATAAAAGGGCGACAGGAATTCGATGCGTCCAAGAGTGCGCGCATTCCGAGCAGCCCACGGTGTCAGGGGGATCAGCAAGCCCACGAGCATCCACGAACCGGCCAATGCCAAATTGGACCAACTGGCGGGACGCCACCAGTAAAAAGCGAGCACAAGACCCGCGGCGGCCAACAGAAGAGGTGTTTCCGGCCGGACCAGCGTGCCCAGTCCTACGATAAATCCGCAAAGCATCCACCGGCGAGTTTGCGCCAGAAGCTTCTTGCGGCTGGACTCCTCTTGCAAGCTGGGCCCAGAGCGATTAGACGCAGATGCCGTGCAGATTTCAACGAGCGCGTTGACAAGGGCCAAAGCTGCCGCGGCCGTGAAGAAAGTAGCCAAAGTTTCCGTCAGGACTGCGGCGGTATAGTTCGCGGTAAAAGGGCAGAGAACGGCGAGCCAAAGCGCGGCCGTGGCTATGCGTCTGCGTTGCGTCGCCGGCGACAGACGCGCGGCAATTTCGGCAATCAGGGCGCACGTGCCGAGATCGATGATCGCCTGGAGAATCCGGACTACGATGCGGCTGCGTCCCCAGATGGCATAAATGGCGGCAAGAAAAGCCGGATAACCGGGCATGCGCTGGTCAACAGGCACCAATTGGCCCTGAATGAAGAGGCCATAGACACCGTGGTAGAGCCAGTTGCGCGCAAGCTCCTCATAGAATTTGGTGTCGCCGGCATAGAAGGGAAAGTGGAAAGTGAAGAAGAGGCGCAGTGCCAGCCCGAGGAACAGGGCCGAGGCTACGTTCTTCCACGACAGGCGGAGAAGGATCATTTGGCCCGGCGGGCTGCGTCGGAATGTGCTCGCAATTTGCGCATGACTCGGAAGCACCAAAGTCTACGGCAAAGCAGCGGTGCGCGCCAGCGGGTATTTTGCTATTAACTCGAATGCAGGGGGGGCTGGCGTGCTGATTTGCAGTAGTGGTAAGCTGCGGTGCGGCAGGGGCCTTGGGGGATGGCACACTGTCGTTGGTGCGAACCAGGAGACTTGTCGGTGATATTCACAACAGGACCTGAAAGCCGCCATGGTTTTCGGATGTACTCCGCGCTGGCATTGCTTCCGCTCTTTTTGGGATTTGGCGCTCATCCGCAATCGCAGCAAACACAACAGTCATCAGAGGTACCACAATCGGCGACCGTGCCGCGTCCGGGGGGTGAATCGCCCATTTCCGTGCGATCGGATTTGGTGATTCTGCCGGTGAAGGTGACCGATTCGGATGGAGTGTTCGTGTCCGGGCTGAATCAAAGCAATTTTCGAGTTTTTGAAAATGGGCGCGAGCAGAAAATCACGAATTTTCAAAAGGAAGATGCCCCCGTCACCGTGGGGCTGATTGTGGACCATAGTCAGAGCATGGGCCCCAAGCTGACGCAGGTGGCGGCGGCGGTGGCGGCGTTTGCGAAGACCAGCAATCCGCAGGATGAAATGTTTGTGATCGATTTTAACGACCATGTAATCATCGAACTGTTGCATGGGCAGCCCTTCAGCAGCGATCCCGATGTGTTGGGGCAAGCCGTCCAGGCAGTTGCGGCGCGAGGACGAACGGCGCTCTATGATGCGGTGGCCGAAGGCATATACCACTTCCGTTATGGTCACTGGGATAAAAGAGCCTTGATTGTCGTCAGCGACGGGGAAGATAACGCGAGTCGGATAAAGCTTCCCCAACTGGAAACGCAGGCCCAACAGGCGCAAGTGCAGATTTATTCCGTGGGGCTGGTGGGCAGTGATGAAGAGCTCGAAAATCCCGGAGCATTGAAGCGGTTAAGCAAGACAACCGGCGGAATGGCTTACTTCCCGGACCCCGAGCACGTGGGCGAGATCACCACGGAGATCGCGAAGGATTTGCGCGAACAGTATACGATTGGATACGTTCCCGAGAAGGCTGTGATTGATCATTCGTTCCGGAAAATCGAAGTGAGGGTGACGGCGCCGGGGCGCGACAAACTTCGCGTGAGAACCAAGCCGGGATATGCTCCCTGAGACTAGGAGTTTCCAGCCGGAGCGCGCACGTAATATCTCGCGGGCTGGCAAGGCGTTCACGCCGGCAGACGGCCTGATTAAGCAGATGCGGCCTTGGTGGCGACGAGCGCCAGCGCGGGCTCGGACGATGTTTCCGCCACGCCCGTCTGAAGCAAGCGGGCAAATGCCTCGGCCGGCAGAGGCCGGCTGAAGAGGTAACCTTGGCCTTCCGCGCAACCCTCGGCTTGGAGGTAGGCCCTTTGTTCCTGCGTTTCGATTCCTTCAGCTACCACCAGGTGCTTGAGACTCTTGCCCATGCTGATGATGGCGGTAACGATGGTGGAGTCATCCGTATCGGCGGTAATCTGCTGGACGAAGGACTGGTCAATTTTCAGCACCTTGATGGGAAACTGACGAAGATAGCTGAGGCTGGAATAGCCGGTACCGAAGTCATCCACTGCCAGATGAATTCCCATGGATTTGAGTTCCGCCAGCACGGCGGCCGTGGATTCGACGTCTTCCATGAGAACGCGCTCGGTGAGCTCAAGCTCGAGATACCGCGCTTCCAGGCCGGTTTCAGAGAGTATTTCTCGGACACAATCGACGAAGCCTTTATTGCGAAACTCGACGGCGGAGACGTTGACGGCCATGGTCAACCGTGCGAATCCCGCGTCCTGCCAAGCGCGCGACTGCCGGCAGGCTTCGCGCAGGACCCAGCGGCCGATCTGGATGATCAGGCCGCAATCTTCGGCGATGGGTACGAACTGAGATGGGGGAACTAGGCCACGATCCGGCTGCTGCCAGCGTATCAATGCCTCGATTCCCGTAATCTTGCCCGTGGCGAGGTTTACCTTCGGCTGGTAGTGCAATAGGAACTCTCCTCTCTCGAGAGCGGGGCGCAGGCTTTCCTCCAGAGATTGCCGCTCAATGGCCTTCAGGTTCATTTCCTCCCTGAAAAACTGAAAATTGTTACGCCCGCTTTCCTTGGCGCTATACATGGCCATGTCCGCATTCTTGATGAGCGTTTCGGCATCCTCTCCGTCTCCCGGATAGATGCTGATGCCGATGCTGCCGTCGATATGCAGGTCGTGTTTGCCGACAGAGTGGGAGGCGTTGAGCGAAAGAAGTATTTTTTTGGCGCTGACGGCCGCGTCTTCCGCACGAGCTATCTCTGAAAGCAGGATAACGAATTCATCTCCTCCCTGGCGGCTGACCGTGTCGGAGGCGCGCAAGCCGGCCGTCAGTCGTTTCGAGACGGATTGAAGAAGTTTGTCGCCCAGGGCATGTCCCAGCGAATCGTTGATGTACTTGAAGCGGTCCAAATCCAGAAACATGACGGCAATGGGCCGCTTCTGCCGGTGAGCCAGGGCAATTGATTGGGTGATCCGATCATTCAGCAATATGCGATTGGGCAGATTTGTTACCAAGTCGTGTTGCGCGGAGTATCTCATTTCGAGCGATATGGCGCGCGCGGCGCTCACATCATGGAAGACAATTACCGCTCCGATGATGCGGCCCGCCCGGTCGTGGATGGGTGCGGCGGAATCTTCTATAGGCGACTCAAAACCATCGCGCCGAATGAGAACGCAATTCACAGTCAGTCCCATGGACCTATTTTGTTCGACGGCCATCTCCATGGGATCTCGAGCGGCCTTGCGCGTTGCACCATCGATAATTCGGAAGACGTCGGCGAGAGGTTTTCCGGAGGCTTCTTCGCGGCGCCAACCGGTCATGGTTTCCGCCACGAGATTCAGATAGGTGATGTTGCCGGAAATGTCGGTGCAGAGAACGGCGTCGCCAATCGAATTCAAGGTGACTACCGCGCGTTCTTTTTCGATGTATAACGCATCCTCGACGGCCTTCCGTTCGATGGCGTTGCGCAATGCGCGGGGCAGGGAATAGCTATCAAGGTAACGCGGAGGAAGATAATCCTGCGCACCCCGGGCCACCGCTTGTTTCGCCAGCGCCTCATTGCCATTGCCGCCTAAGATCAGAATTGGGATATCGGGCGCCGCCGTGAACAGTTTGTCGAACGTCTCGATGCCCTGACTATCAGGTAGAGATAGTTCGAGCAGGACAGCATCCACCCCTTTCTTGTTTAGGCGCGTAATTCCGTCGGAAAGTTGGGAAACCCATTCCACGTCGAACGAATCGCTTCCGTCGGCAGCGAGCGCCGTACAAATTGCGCGAGCGGCTGCCCGATCGTTTTCAATGAGGAGTATCTTTAGAAATGGTGTATTGGCCATGCACAAACCTCGGGATTGTGTAGAGCACGCCAAGCGCCAATTGCGAAATTCACCATGGGATAGCGCATGCGTTCCAATCTGAAACAGACATGGCAGCGCGGCACTGTCGGCACAAGCCCGCAGAATCCTGGTCCCCGAGATCGCGTCGAGGTGTAAACTCAGCGGATTGGCTGTTCCGTGAAAGGAGTTGCGTCAATGATATTGGGTAAAATCTTGATGCTCGCGTTTTGGGCCGCCTCGCTTTTGGCCGGTGTTCTTCCGTCGCACTCCCGCGCAAAACCCGCGACTAAGGAATTGACCATTTTTACTTTTAACGGCGATGGGTCAGAGGGGTATCTTCCGCAAGGTGGAGTGATTGTTGACGCCGCGGGAAATATCTATGGCACGACGGTCTACGGAGGTAGCGGCACATGCGCGGGCGTCTCCGGTTGCGGGACCGTCTATGAAATTTCGCCTTCGGCACGGAGCGTAGTGGAGAAGGTGCTTTACAGCTTTCAGGGCGGCGCCGATGGAGCATTCCCGTTTGCGTCGCTGGTAATGGATTCGTCCGGGGACCTTTACGGGACCACCTCGGCCGGCGGTAACGGCACTTGCACAGGCGGCTGCGGCGCTGTGTTTGAGCTTTCGCTGTCGAATGGCTCCTGGCAGGAAACGGTTATCCACGCATTTACCGGAGCGGATGGTGATGGTGCGACACCTTGGGCGTCACTTATTTTTGACTCCTCCGGGAACCTTTACGGCACCACTTCAGCCGGGGGCACAGTGGACAACGGTGCTGTTTTCGAACTTTCCCCGTCGAATGGCTCCTGGCAGGAAACCATCCTCTACGCTTTTTCGGGGGAAGATGATGACGGTATCGGCCCGCAGGGGCCAGTTGTATTCGACTCAGCCGGAAATTTGTTCGGCACGACCACCTACGGTGGCAGTTCCCTTGGCGCCTGCGAAAATTATGGGAGCTGCGGCGCCGTCTTTGAACTCTCTCCCTCGGATGGGGGGTGGAATGAAACCATTCTTTACAGGTTCACCGGAACGGGCGGAGATGGCGCGAATCCCTATGCCGGGGTTACTCCTGACTCGTCGGGGAATTTGTATGGGACAACGGTTGAAGGCGGAGAAGTGCCATGCACCGTTGACTACTATTACGGCTGCGGGACGGCTTTTGAGCTGTCACCATCAAATGGTGACTGGGTGGAAACCGTCATTCACGCCTTTACCGGAACAGGTGGCGATGGCGCAACCCCATGGGCGCCGCTCGTTGTTGACGCCTCGGGCAATCTATATGGTACGACGCAGCTTGGCGACTCGGGCGGTATCTGCAAGGACTATGGTTGCGGCACGGTATTCGAACTATCTCCTGCGAATGGCAGTTGGAATGAAACTGTAATCTTTCATTTCACTGCGCGTGACGGTGCGTGGCCTTTGGCTGGCCTGACTCCGTATCTTGACGGCGCCTTCCTAGGAACCGCAAGCAAAGCAGTGCAGGGTGACAAATTCGCGGGCGGAGCCGTCTTCGGCATACTGCCTTGAGCCGCCTTTTCGGTGCAGCCGTTTAGGCAACGCGCAGCGGGGCGGAAGCGTTTCCGGTAGTCCAGATCGACGGAGCTGACTTATTGTACCTTTGGCGTGCCTGTCCCTGGGTAGACGCCCATGAAACTGATAGTGTCTCCAGTTTCAATGAAAGACTGCAATTGCGCCTGAGTGTACTGCACATTGTTATTACTGAGGTAATTGGTGGTGGCGGGTTGATACACCAAGCCGCTGATCTGACCCAAAATCGTACCTCGTCCAATCAGGTCAATATTGGCCGCGCCAGCCTGTGATTGGAGCGTCGCCCAGTACCCTTGGTTCTGCTGACTATTAACATTGGCAGATGTGAGCGTGATTGTGAATCCCACTCCGGGAGCTGTTCCTGTATCAAAGCAAAGCAAGTAGGAAGATATATCGGTTTTTTGCTGCGCCGTGTAACTGCTAAAAGGGGACAGCGCGAGCAAGTCTGCCAACGTCGATGAGGTGCCATCATGCGTCAACCCAAAGCCGTCAATGCTCGTCGACTCATGACGCGTATAGAGCAACTTCTGGTAGACGTTTCTGAGTTCCGGAATCTTCATCGGCTGTGGCGGGAAAGTCGGCAATATCAGGCGATTTGTGCCGGGCCCGGGATTCGATGTATGGCACTCATTGCAGGTAAACGTGCCCCCTGTACCGTGAATGTTCAGAAAATCCTGCTGTCCGGCAACGGGATTTCCGCCAGCCAGCGAGGTAGGAAGGGTACGATTCAAATTTTCATTGGGATTGGGCAGAAAAAGGATGCTATTGATGAAGTTGGTGTAAGTGGCCATATCCTCGTTTGAAAGTTCCGATCCGCCCATCAACTGATTGAAAGTGGAATTGAAGGCGGCAAAATTGAGATGGTCCCCACGCCAATGGTAAGGAGCCAGGTTAATCAAGCCCCGCAGAGTTAGCGTCGTCATGGGGCCCTTCATCGGATGGAGGAGGATCTCCTTGCCGAACTCGTCAATGTGCTGCATGGTGCCGTCACGGTCGCCCAAGTTCCAGGCGAGGTGATCCATGTCCGCATCCACGTGGCAGGATGCGCACGAACCCGTGCCGTTTCCCGAGAGCTTGGCATCGTATAGGAAGCCGCGGCCTTGCTTCACTTCAATTGGCGTTGGATCGGTTCCGGCTGGAATCTCCATAGATACGGCCATTTGGGAGGTGTCGATGATCGAGATCGTGTCGGCCAACAGATTGAGAGAGTAAAGCGTGTCGGCGGCGGCATTGAGCGCCAACCCTCTGGGCCCGCGTTTGTTCTTGGGGTCTACATTTGAACCCGAGCCACCCGGCAGAGAGACTTCCACGAAGGCAAGGACGTTGCCATTCGTATCCACTTGGGCAACGCGGTCCGTTCCGAAGGCCGCCACGTACATGAAATCTCCACCAGGATCGAAAACTACCGCGGTGGGCTGCGCCAATGTCGTGCTTAACGCTTGTAAATTGGGAAGGATTTGGTAATTGAGGTCGGGATTAAGATCAAACGGCGTGACTTGCCCATTCATCTGAACGCGCGTGATGCGGTTGTTCACCCAATGCCCGCGTACGTTCGACTCGAAGAATATGAGGTTCAGGGCGTCCGTGTTGGACACGAAGAGATCGCCGGTGACGGGGTTCACAGCGAGTCCCATGTTAATTGTGCCCACACCCGAATAATAACCGGCCACAGACGGAGATATTCCCGTCGCGATGGCTACCACATCATTGTCCGGCATCTTGAACGTAATGTATTTCGCCCAATTCGGATCGGTTGCGGAAACGATGAGCCCCACCTGAGGCCCCGGCGGCAAATTGGGATTCTGCGGAGGAGGAGGAGGCGGCGCCAGGCTCGGCGGGATAACGGTGGTGGCGTTTCCGGAAATCGCGAAGGCGGCATATACCGTGTTGCCGTCCGGACTGGCGGCCAGCGCTCGCGGATTGCCGCCATATACGGGAAGGGAAGTGATCAATGCATGAGATCCGGTATCGAAAACCGAGATGGTGTTATTGCGCGAGCAACTGACATAGGCCTGGTTGACGCCGGCGAACACAATATCCATCGGTTCCGTGCCCGGTCCGGTGGAAATCGTGTCGGTGACAATTCCCTGCGAGACGGAAACCACGCTCACGCTGTTGGAGACCCGATTGACGACCCAAACTTCGTCGTCGCTTCGTGAATTCACGGAGACAGGTCCGACGCCGACGGGAATCTCCGCAAGAAGATTCGGACGGTCGGGTTGGGTTACATCGAAAACCGATAATGAATTGTTCGCCGTATTCACGGCAAACAAACGTGTATTATCAGCGGAGAGCCGGATGGGATTGGTCTGAGTTGCTTCGAAATTAGCGTACGCTGTTGGGCCTATCGCAGTCGTCGCGGGAGCAAAGGGCAGCAGACTGGCAAATATTGCGAGGAACGCTAAAAGCACCGAGAGACGTCCAGTGATCGACAAAACAGTCACCTCCTGGCTGGGCTCGCTGTCTCCTGAAGAATCGTGCATCGGAATGATGTCACTTTCGAGTGCGCCGCGCAATGGATACTGTACCAATCAGGCAACCCGTGCCGCCCTTGCCGCTCGAGACTGTTCGGAACAACCTCAGAGGGTGGCGCTGTCGAAATGGAATGCCAACTTCGATGCGTTTAAGCTCCTTGGGCCTAATCGAAGTGCGAGGCCAGCACCCTGCCGGAATTTCTCGCGCCACGCTTTATTCGTTATGGTGGATAACGCCTTGGTCGAACGGCCTGAGAAACACCGCGCGGCAATGCCGCATTGAACTGCGATTCCATCGCGCCTATTCTCACTACCGAAGACGCGGGATGAGGAGCGCAATTGGTGACGGAGATGTATGAGAGACGGTCCCGTGACCATCAAGAGGAGGTAATTCATTGAGCAACAGGGGTTAGGCAACAAGCCCGGTTCATAAGGCTTCCGGTACTATGCTTTCCAAGTCTGGGCAAGCTTAGGTCCAAGACCTACATCCAAAATTTCGGAGGAGACCGTCGTGACGCAACGACTTTCTATCGTAGTGTCGGTTGCAATATGCTTCCTGAGTTTTTCTGCCGTGGCCTCAGCACAAGCGAACGGGAGGGAAGTAACGTCGGTAAGAGCTCCTTCCTCCGCTCACATGGATGATGGCACCGCGTCGATACCGGTCGTCGCGCAGAGTGTCTCAGCGCTCCAGGAGGACAACGGGCAGCGTGCGGCGGTTGAAAACACCGTGAACTATGTCGAATATTTTTACCCTTTGTGGTTCACCTACAACCAATGGAACTATGGCGGCCTGAATAAATTGACCGGTCCGCGTAGGATGACGCCCGTCTACCACCTGGTGGTTGCGCCCAATGACGACACACTCTACGGCAATTCGCCCATGGACCTTTCGACCGAACCGATAATACTGACCATCCCGAAAACGAAGGCCACTTTCTCGGTGCTCACTCTTGATGCTTTCGGTGACGTTTTTCAGACCGGCATTTCGGAAACATCGGAAGGGGTCTACGGCCTTACCGGCCCCGGATGGCAGGGGACTCTGCCGCCGAACGTCACGCAAATTCCGATTCCCTACAACTACATTGCGTGCATTATCCGTTCCGACAAATTCTCTCCAACAGGAGAGGATCAACGCGCAATTGCTGAAATTTTCCGTCGCAAGACCCGCGCGGAAACGCTTTCGGAATATCTGACGAATCCCAATGGCGGGGCCACCAGGATCGTTCCCGTGGCGGCGTTCGGCGTGCCCTTTAAGGAAATCGCGGACAGAAGGGCAAAGAATCAATCACTCACTTTCGCACAGGAGTTGCAGGCCGCTGTACATTCTCCTTATGGCCAGCCGTACTCGCAAGACGCCCAAGAGCTTTCAGACGCGTTTGACGCTTTGCTCGCTGGCGGAAACGCCAATGCACAAATCATGAAGGGTGTGCAGCTGGCTCACGCCGCGATTGAGGCCCGGTATCTGACGCATACCGACCTAACGAGATGGATTTCGTTTAACAATATAGGCGACTGGGGCGATGCATTTCTGGATCGGTCATCAATAAGCGAGTTCATTCAGTATGGCAACGCACTTGATACAGCCGCGTATTTCCAAACATTCCAGGATGCCAGTGGCAATGTACTCGATGGAAGCGTTACATCTGAATACATTCTGCGATTTCCCAAGTGGGATATTCCCCAAACCAAGCGGTTCTGGTCCGTGACTGCCTATCTGCCAGGTTCGATAACCTTGATTCGCAACGACGAACAGAAGTACGTGGTAGCTAGCTATACGCCGGGATTAGTAACGGATTCAGACGGATCAATTACCATTTATATATCGCCCTCTCTCCCGGAAGGTGTCCCGGCAGCCAATTGGCTGCCTGTGCCGCAAGGGCAGTTCAACATAATGCTCAGGGATTATGGCCCCACAGGAAGTGCGGGAGAGGGCACTTACATCCCCCCTCCGATCATTGCTGCGCAGTAACGCTGTTTCAAAATCGCTTGCGAATCGACAAATGCGTTAAGCGGCCAATCGCGTTCGTATAGTCCGCGGAGTGGGGTCCGGACAGCAGCAGCTCGAAGCGAGCATACAGCACGCATGGAACCCCCATCCCACCGTTCTCCTTCATATTGAAGCCATACCGGATGTACACGGAAGCGCGAGACATCCCAGATCGAAATGAATCGAGAAGAGAAAGAATGGTGCGGAAGGTGGGATTCGAACCCACACGCCTTGCGGCGCCACCCCCTCAAGATGGTGCGTCTGCCAGTTCCGCCACTTCCGCGAGGGAGAAATGCAAACTGATTGTAGCAAAATCAATCAGGGTTTGGGAGCAGCCGGCGGAGGCATGGCCGGCGAACTGGATTGTGGTGCGGGCATCACAGGCGCCTGCCTGGGCGACGCGGGCGGCGGCGTCACGGGTTTCACGGGAGGTTTGGCCGCTGCAGGCGTGGTTTTCTGAGTCTGCTCAAGGATGGAACTTATCGCGCTGCCCGCGGTTTGCCCGGGGCTGCGCTTCAGCGACAGCGCGAGTGAGGACAACATAAATACGATGGCGCACCACGTCGTGGCTTGGGAAAGGAATGATGCTGGACCGCGTGGCCCGAACGCCGTCTGGCTGCCGGCTCCGCCGAATGCGCCAGCCAAGTCCGCGGCGTTACCGCTCTGAAGCATAATCACCACGATCAGCAGCAGGCATACCAGAATGTGCAGAGTCAGCAGAATCCAACTGATCTCCCATCCCGCCCACACCAATCCGCAGCCCACCGCAATGGCTAACGTCCACTTAACTTCAGTTGGCATTTCCGATTCCGCCCCTAGCCCGAGAATTCATCAGCCTACATTGGATATTTCACAATAGACGCAAATGATTGCGCGTCCAAACTCGCGCCGCCCACCAGCGCGCCGTCCACTTCATCCTGCGCCATTAACGCGCGGACGTTTTCCGGCTTAACGCTTCCGCCGTAAAGAATGCGCACCTGCTCGGCGCATTCGGTTGAAAACCGCGCGCCAACCTGTTGGCGAATGAACCGGTGCGCCGCGACTGCAATTTCCGGAGTGGCTGTGCGTCCCGTCCCAATGGCCCAGATGGGTTCGTAAGCCAATAGAATACGCGAGAATTCGGCTTCGGTCAACGCCGCCAGGCCTTCGGAAATTTGGCGCTCGAGGACGGCTTCAGTTCGCTTCGCTTCGCGCTCTTCGAGTGTTTCGCCGATGCACACGATGGGCGCCAATCCCGCCAGCAGCGCGGCTTTTACCTTGAGAAGCACCGTGGCATCGGTCTCGCCGAAGTATTCGCGGCGTTCGGAATGGCCGATGATTACGCCCTGGCACCCCAGGTCAACCAGCATGGGCGCGGATATTTCGCCCGTGAATGCGCCTTCCTTCTCCCAATAAATGTTCTGGCCGGCCACGCCGATTTTCGTTCCTTGCGCCGCTTGGATTACGGCGGGTAGGTCCGTGAAGGGGGGAGCGACCACAATCTCGCAATGTGTGACGTTGGCTACCATGGGGACGAATGCCGCCATGAACGATCGAGCTTCTTCCTGTGTCTTGTACATCTTCCAGTTTCCCGCCATCACGGCTTTTCGCATCGCGGCCCCCGCCGATAAATTGCGGCGTCCAAATCATAACCGTGAATTCACGGCGGCCCAAATCATAACCGCAGGTTATTGCGTCAGATCCCCGTGCAGTGTTGATAGGGAAAGCATCTATGGACTTTGCGCGTCCTCGAAAAGCGAACCTGCTGGCTCTATACGCTCTGAGAGTCCGCGACCATGCGCGACTGTACATTTAATCGTATGGCGTGGAGATGTTTCTTCCTGCTTACTTGGACTTGTCGGTGAGGGCGGCGACCCCGGGCAGCGTGCGGCCTGCGAGGAATTCCAGCGACGCGCCGCCGCCGGTGGAGATGTGGGAGATTCGGCCAGCGACGCCGGCTTGATGGATCGCGGCGACTGAATCGCCACCGCCAACGATGGAGGTGGCCCCGGCGCCGGTGGCGTCTGCAACAGCTTTTGCCACTCCCAGAGTGCCCGCTGCGAATAGCGATTTTTCGAACATGCCCATGGGGCCGTTCCAAACGATAGTACGCACGCCGCGTAGCGCTTCCTCGAATAATTTGACGGTGCGCGGACCAATGTCCAGCCCCATCATATCCGCAGGAGTTTCACGGATGTCCACCGTTCGCGTTTCCGCGGCGGTTGGTCCAGCAGCCACAACATGGTCCACGGGCAGCAGCAGGCGAAAATTGCGGGATTGAGCGTGGGCCAGCAGCTCGCGCGCCAGTTCCAGTTTGTCGCTCTCCACCAGTGATTTTCCGATGGCAATGCCCTGGGATTTCAGGAACGTGTAGGCCATCGCTCCGCCGATCAGCATGGCGTCGGCGACGTTCATCAGGTTTTGCACCACTTCAATTTTGTCGGAGACTTTCGCGCCGCCCAGAATGGCGACGAAAGGCCGGTCGGGATTCGTGAGCGCCTTGCCGAGGAAGTCGAGTTCGCGCTCCATGAGCAGGCCGGCAGCGGCTTGGCGAACGTGCCGCGTGATGCCCACGACGGAGGCATGCGCGCGATGCGCGGAGCCGAAGGCATCGCAAATGAAAATGCCGTCGGAAAGCGCGGCGAGTTGCGCGGCGAATGCATCGTCGTTTCCCTCTTCCTCGGCATGGAAGCGGACGTTTTCCAGCAGCAGTACGCCGCCATCGGCCAAAGCGCGGCTCTTTGCTTCGGCCTCCGCGCCGATGCAGTCGGTCGCGAAGCCTACTGGTCGGCCGAGCAGTTCACCTAATTTCGCGGCCACCGGCGCGAGGCTGTATTGTGGGTTCGGCTTTCCCTTGGGACGACCCAGGTGCGAGGCCAGAACGAGTCGCGCGCCGTGTTCCATGGCATAGCGCAGGGTTGGGAGCGTTTCGCGTATGCGCGTGTCGTCGGTTACGCGGCCGGCGTCCAGCGGGACGTTGAAGTCGACGCGGAGGAACACGCGCTCGCCGGCCAAGTCCAAATCGCGAATGGAAAGCTTATTCATGCACTGGTTAGTACCTAATAGAAGAATTTAGTAACAAGAACGAATAACTCATTTGTAGCCGAACCAAAAATGGGCCCCTCGCCCTTCGGCGCGCTTAGCGCGCATGGCTGGGGATGACCATCTCGAATTAGTGCCCCTAGAACTTACTCGCCATCAGCTTGATTAGATCGCGGCAGCGGCAGGAGTAGCCCCATTCGTTGTCGTACCACGCCAGCACTTTCACGCAATTCGCGCCGACCACGCGGGTGTAATCCGAATCCACGATTCCGGAATGATAATCACCCTTGAAATCCGCGGAGACCAGCTCCTCTTCCGTATAGCCGAGGATGCCGTTCATGGATCCTTCCGAGGCCGCGCGCAGCGCCGCGTTCACCGAGTCCTTCGTCGCGGGCTTTTCGGTGAACACGGTGAGGTCCACAACGCTGACGTTAGGCGTGGGGACGCGCATGGCATATCCATCGAGCTTGCCCTTCAGCTCGGGAATCACCAGATAGACCGCCTTGGCCGCGCCGGTGCTTGCCGGAATCATCGAGAGGTTCGCGGCGCGCGCGCGACGCAGGTCACTGTGCGGCAAATCCAGCAGCCGCTGGTCATTGGTGTAGGAGTGAATGGTGATCATGGTGCCCACCACGATGCCGAACGTGTCGTTCAACACTTTGGCAACGGGCGCGAGGCAATTTGTGGTGCAGGAGGCATTGGAGACCACGTCGTCTTTTGCCGGGTCGTACATTTTGTCGTTCACGCCCAGCACCAGGGTGCGATCGGGATCGGTGGCCGGGGCGGAGATAATCACTTTTTTCACCGAGCCGTGGATGTGCTTGCGCGCATCTTCGCCCTTGGTGAAAAGCCCCGTGGACTCCACCACGATTTGCGCACCTACCGACGACCAGTCAATCTGCGCCGGGTCTTTCACCTTGAAGACCTTGAAGTTTTTTCCGTCCACGGCGATGGAATCTTCGCCGTGCGTCACTTTGTGCGGCAGGTTTCCAAGGATGGAATCGTATTTCAGCAGATGCGCCAAGGTCTTCGGGTCGGTGATGTCGTTCACCGCCACGATTTCGATTTGTGGATCGCCCAGCGACGCGCGAAAGATGTTTCGCCCGATGCGTCCGAATCCGTTAATTCCCACTTTAACCGGCATGATTCCTCCCCGTAATGTGTCCAGCGTGGAACTGCCCCCATGGACATGCCGCCTGGACCAATTCTATTCTATGACGCGCCTTCCCAGACATCACCGTGCGATGTGCCCTGTAGCGCGCCCCCGTGAATGCGCCCATCTATGACGCGCTCCCCCCACATGACCGTGTGATGCGCCCGCGTTTCCGTTCTTGTCCCGGGACGGAAACTGGTGGCAGATGCTAGAGCCAGCCGAGCAAAATGTCAACGGCGTTCATCTTCTATGCTTCATTGATGGGCGGCGGAATGCGCGTAGGATGAATATTACCCGCCTGACAGCAGCCGGATGAAGGAGACCCCATGACTATCACCAACAAGGCTCAAAGAATGCGTACGCTAGCGATTACGCTCGTTGTAATTCTCGCCGCCGTCATCCTGTGTGCGCCAGCGCCGGACGCCAGCGACGCACACTTCGTCATCATGAACAATGCTGACATTAGTGGCAACGCCCACGGAACAGTCATGAGGCTCGTTGGTCCAATGAGGAATCCATCGTTAAACATTGCCACTTCACTCGATACCGGCGAGCTTGCTGGCGGAGACGGCGGGATTCCGAGCGAGCAGGTTGTACGGGATGGATCGGACATTTGCGTGTTTATGACCGATGGAATTGATAGCAATGGCAACAACCAAATCAGTTCGTTTAAATATCCGAGTTTGATGCCAGCGGGGAACTTCACCGATGCCAATGTTCCCGTTGGCTATTACCCGTATGTATTGGTGGCTTCAGGAAATTATCTCCTCGTGGGTTTCAGTCATTATATTTCGAGCTGGGAATTAGCATCGGGGTGCACCCTGTCACTATTGCAAACGACTTCTGTGAAGCAAGGGTCTTATAACTGGGCCATCACGCCACGCGGGAAAACGATTGTGGGATCTAACGGTAGTGGTGAAGTGGATTCCTATTCGATAGGGTCGAATGGAATGATAACGGAAAACGGCCCATATCTCACGGGCGCTGCCGAGACCGATGGGATTGACATTTCTGCGGATAGCCAATATGCGATCTTTGCCGCGCATCCGTTGTGCAGTTTGAATTGCTTCACCTTCGTTGCGGTTATTTCGATTGACTCCGATGGTTCGCTCAGCGGTGAGGTTGATTTTGGCGGAGACGGAAGTCTGGGAAATGCGGAAGGTATCAATAATCTTCGCCTTAGTCCTAACGAAAAGTTTCTCTTCGCCAGTGGGACCGCACAATCTGGAATTGAGAATCAGGTCATCACATTAAACTTCACCGAGAATCCTCTAAATGTTACCTATAGCGGGTGCAGCACGACGCTTGATATACTCCTCGGCAATTCTGGACGCTCTCTTGTGACTGGAGGTACCGGGGCAGGGGAGGCTCTCTACGTCGGAGAGGGCAATGAGGGCGCTGGAAACGGTGCCATCGCTTTACTCAAGATCGATGGATCTTCAGGATGTACGACTGAGGTGCCCCGTAGCCCCTTCTCGGTCCTTGATCCGAATGCATACGTACCGTCCATTGTGTCTTGGCCGCCCAGACCATTCTAATCAGCCACCGGCGGCACAGTCTTATATTTCCGTTACGGATACTGCTTCACCTGAGTTACTTTGTCATTGAGGAAGGTGACGAAAATGGTTTTGGCGGGGGGATTGCCGTAGATCCAGTCTTCGGTTTCGTCGCCCTGGTCGTTGGTTTGGCGGACTTTTTTGTCGGGATGGCCGAGCGCGGCCAGCACCATGTCCTGATTCATTCCTACCACGGCGCGGCGGTCCTTGATGGCGTCCTTGAATTCCGGAGGAAGAGTTTCCACCCAGTTGACGGCGGCGGACTGCTGGTTCGAGAAATTGAGAAACGCGGAGAGATCGTGCTTCAGGTCATCGGGACTCATGTCCGGCAAAGTGCTGCCGTAGTCCAAAATTAAAGTGGCGCCCGGCGGACGCTGGCCGCCAGCGGGCTGCTGGCCGACGGGCTGCTGGGGCGCGGAGTTGGGAGTGCCCGCGCCCTGTCCGCCTCCGCTGACTCCTACCTTCAGGTGGTCCAGCAGGCGTCCGTGACGACGCGCGCCGCCGTTGATTTCCACGACGATTTCCGTTTCGCGGAAAATTACGTCGGTGATTTGCACCGTGTCGCCGGCATTGGCGGCTAGGCCGTGGCTCGATATGTCCTGTTTCAGCGGCCCGTCGTTGAATGGCGCGCGGGCCTGATAGCGAAAGCCTTTTTTGTCGGCGGGAAGCGGACGGACCGCGCGGGCAAATTCGCCATCCACGAAGCGGACGATTTCAAGCCGCGCCTGCATCTCGAGTGGAGTTTGCTTGCTTTGATCGCGGCCCATCGCACTGAGAAAAATATCGGAAAGCGTGGGCAGTGTGTAGGCGGCCGGCGGGTCAATCGGGCTGGTTCGTAGCGCGGAGCCCCGCGGCACGTCCGCCGAGGTCGCCAGCAGAATCACAATCGCGAAATAAGACCAGCGGAGCATCCCGAATTCATTTTAATCCAATTGCGTCCCGCAGCGAAGCAATCAGGATAATTAGTGGCCGTTGCCATAGTCGAGGCGACCGCCGTCGACGCTTTTTGTGACGCCTCCATCCCGGCAGCGCATTTGGGTCAGCACCAATGGGAGAAAGCTGCCGGCAAGATGCCTGCCTTACAGACTGCGAAATTAACGCGCGCGCGGCGTCTGGTGCGCGTCCCGCGAGCCGCGACCGTGGGACGGGTCGGAGGAAGCCGCGGCGTCGACATCGATGTGAATATGCAGGGCGCGAGGCAAGCCGGGGGCGTAACACATGCCGTCGGCGGCATAACCGCGAGTGCCGGCAAAGCCCGCCGGGGCAGGGGATTGGGCGAACTGCCAGACGACGGCGAATGGCACTCCGCTGGCGGCGGGAGATAAACCGCGTTGCGGGAAGGCGCAACCCGGCGACCGGGGCGTTATAGAGTTGTACACCCAAAAGGAAATGTTTCTGCCGCTGGAGTTTTCGCGCAAGTTATTTGCCGTGGTGATGCTGCCGCCGCTGCTCTCTTCGACTGCCGGCATGCCGGAGCAATAGATGCCGGGGCGAAAGCCGCTCGCTGTGACTGTATCCATCCACGCGAGAACGTAGGTTCGTTGCGCGGTAAGCAGGCGACCCCCCTCCTCCTGATCGAGGAAAATGATTGTGCCGCGCGGAAATCCTTCGCGGCCCGCGGCCAGGGCGGCGGCCAGTCCATCGGTGTGGCCCAGCGCTTGCGGATCGCGATCCTGAATCTCGGCATATTTGCGGCCATTGAAAAGCACCAGAAAGCCGAACCCACTGCGAACGAGTTGATGGCGCTCTCCCAGCCATGTATCGGTGAGCGCGCTGGGCGGCGCATTGAGCCAGTATCCGCAGAATGAAAACGTTTTTCGCAGGATGGGCAGAGTGGCGTCGCCGGGATAGTTGTTGCGGTCAAAACCCAGGTAGGCTTTCCTCGCGTGCGTGATGTTGGCCTTTTGGTGCGTGCGATGAGGATGTGTCGGCGACGTTTGCCATACAACGCCGGATGCGGATGGCGTGAGGGCCCAAGCGACAACCATGCCGAGCACCATTGCGAGTTTGCACGCCGCTTTCACTGAGCATCCGATAGTACCGAATTTGCGTCCACTCGAAAACTTCACGCTATTCGAGAAACGGTGTTGCAATTATTTCTGGGTTATATATGATGGCGGGTTCGCTGCCGTGCCGCTGGTGGCCACGCCCTGATTCCGGCGGAGTGCAAGGGCCGTGAATATGTGGCCCGAGAGTGGGCGGGCAGGCGTGAGTTGACCTCGCAAGCGGCGGGGCGTCAGGAGCACAAGCGATGGAGATGAAGACTCCGGGTAAGGGTTCGACGGGCACGGCGCTGTTGCTTGCTTTGCTAATCGTTGTGCTGGTGGTGTGGACGGTCTACACATTCGGGGCCGGAAAATATGAGCCGCCTGCACCCATCACGCAGATCGGGCAGGAAATCGATGCTCAATATCAGCGCACGCTGTGGGTGACGGGTATCGTATTCATCCTGTCGCAACTGGGGCTGGCCTGGGCGATCTTCCGTTTCCGCGACCGCGGCCAGCGGGCCACGTTTACACGAGGCAACAACACGCTGGAAATGTTGTGGACGACTGCGACGATCGTGCTTTTCCTCGGGTTGGGCGTGATGGCGCGGCACGCATGGGCTGCGACGCATTTTGTTGAGGCGGATTCAAACGCGGTCCAGGTGGAAGTGACCGGGAACCAGTTTGTATGGAATTTCCGCTACCCTGGAACGGATGGGAAATTCGGGCGGCTCGATAATGCGCAAGTGGCGTCATCGTCGGGAAATCCGCTGGGCCTGGACGCGAAGGATGCGGCGGGGAAAGACGATATTGTTGTTCCCACGTTAACTGTGCCGGTGGATCGCCAAGTTGAGTTATTGCTGCGGTCGCAGGACGTGATTCACAGCTTTTTTGTGCGCGAGCTGCGGCTGAAGCAGGACGCCGTGCCGGGAATGGTGATTCCCATTCATTTCACGGCGACGCAGGTCGGGCGGTATGAGATTGTCTGCACGCAGTTGTGCGGGCTGGGGCATTACCGCATGCGCAGCTTTTTGGATGTGGTCTCCGATGCCGATTATCAAAAGTTCTTGAGTGATCAGGAGAAGTTGTTGCTGCCTCCGCCGGCAGCAACGCCCGCCGCAGCCACATCCGATTCGGCGGCCCCTGCAACAACTACGCCGGCTCCGGCGGCGCAGTAATGAGAATTATGGGCAGAGAACGGGAGGACGCATGAGTTCGCAAGCACATGCCGCGCCGCACGTGGGAGCGGCGCCGACGGGCTTCGTTCGCAAATATATCTTCAGCGTGGACCACAAGGTCATCGGCATCCAGTATTATTTGCTGGCGCTTTCCGCCGTGGCCGTGGGCATTTTCCTTTCCCTGCTGATGAGGCTGCACCTGGCGTGGCCCACGATGCATCTGCCGGGATTTGTTGGCGGGTTGATGACGCCGGAGCAATATCTCTCGCTGGTGACGATGCACGGCACCATCATGATTTTCTTCGTACTGACTACGGCGCCGCAGAGCGGGTTTGGAAATTATTTCCTGCCTATCCAGATTGGCGCGCCCGATATGGCCTTCCCGGTAATCAACATGCTTTCCTTCTGGGTGACTTTCGTGGCCTTCGTATTCATGCTTGGAGCTTTCTTCGTGCCCGGAGGCGCGCCGCTGGGCGGCTGGACGAACTATCCTCCACTATCGGGGCTGGGTGAAATCACAGGGCCCGGCGAGGGCATGGGAGAAACATTTTGGCTGATCAGTATTTCGCTCTTTTGCCTGGCATCGCTGATGGGCGCGTTGAATTTTATCGCCACCACGATTGACCTGCGCGCGCCGGGCATGTCGCTGATGCGCATGCCGCTGACGGTGTGGGCGTGGCTGGTGACGGCGATTCTTGGACTGCTGGCCTTCGGCGTATTGCTGGCGGCGGGAATTTTACTATTGCTGGATCGCGGGGCGGGAACCAGTTTCTTTATTCCGGCGGGAGTGGTAGTCAGCGACACTGTGCAGAATCATAGCGGAGGCTCGCCGCTGCTGTGGCAGCACCTCTTCTGGTTTTTCGGCCATCCGGAAGTGTACATCGCGATTTTGCCGGGGATGGGCGTGGCGTCGCACGTGCTCTCCACATTTTCGCGCAAGCCCGTGTTTGGGTACAAAGCCATGGTGTACGCTCTGTGCGCCATCGGCTTCCTGGGATTCATGGTCTGGGGACATCACATGTTCGTCAGCGGCATGAGCCCCTATTCGGGACTGGCATTCTCCTTTCTGACGCTGGCGATTGGAGTGCCCTCGGCCATCAAGACGTTCAACTGGCTGGGCACATTGTGGGGAGGACGAATTCAGTTCACTACGCCGATGCTTTACGCGCTGGGTTTCGTTTCGCTGTTTGTCAGCGGCGGCCTTTCCGGGATTTTCCTGGCGCAGCCTGCGGTGGACTTGTATCTGCATGACACTTACTTTGTGGTGGCGCATTTCCACCTGATTATGGGCGTCGCGGCAATCTTCGGAATTTTCGCGGCCACATATTTCTGGTTCCCGAAAATGTTTGGGCGAATGATGAACGATACCTTGGGGCGACTGCACTTTTGGATTACTTTTATCGGCGTGTACTGCATTTTCATGCCCATGCACTTCATCGGGATTGTGGGGCATCCGCGGCGTTATGCGGACTCCACGGGCGTAAATTACTTGGCCACGCCACTGCTGCATCACGCACACGTGTTTATGACCGTGGCGGCCCTCGTGACGGCAACCGCACAACTCCTCTTCTTCTTCAATTTTTTCTGGAGTTTGAAGTGGGGCGCGAAAGCATCGGAGAATCCGTGGCATGCTACCACGCTCGAATGGACGATTCCTTCGCCCCCGCCGCACGATAATTTCGGCGGCAACTATCCCACCGTGTATCGTGGACCGTATGAATTCAGCGTCCCGGGCGCGCAGGACGATTTCATTCCGCAGAATTTGACGCCGGCGCAGGCGGGACAGGCGCGATAACATTTCCCTATGGCCCCAGCAACCGTAATCCCGGAAGAAATCGAGCTGATTAACACCGGCTCCGGCGGCGGTAACGATCGGATATCGGTGCCGCGACGGCCCGGTGGCGGGGGCAATGGCGGTGATGGGGGAGTGCCTCGCGGTGGTGGGGGCGACGCGGCAGTTCCGCAGCGCGCTTATATGACGGGGATGACCGTCGCGCTGGCGGGAATCCTGATGTTTTTTATGGCGCTGGTGAGCGCCTATATCGTGCGCAAGGGTTTTCCTAACGGCGGATGGCAGCCGCTTGAGCCGCCGAGAATTTTGTGGCTGACCACGCTGGTACTGCTGGCTTCGAGCGCCACCATCGTAATGGCGCGCCGCAAAATGGAAGATCATGACGATGCCGGATTTCGCTATTGGTGGCGTGTGACCATCGTGTTGGGACTTCTTTTTTTGGCTGGGCAATTGCTGGCGTGGCGCGAATTGGTGCACGCCGGAGTTTATTTGTCGTCGAACCCATCGAGCAGTTTCTTTTATTTGTTTACGGCCGCGCATGGGCTGCACCTGCTGGGCGGATTGATCGCGCTGGTGGCCGTGGATCGCATGCGCCATCCGCGGCATTTGACGCTCGGCACGGCCAGCGAAGTGGTGGCCGTCTATTGGCATTTCATGGATGGATTGTGGGTGTTTCTGTTTCTACTTCTCATTGTGGGACGGTGAAGCGTGAGCCATTCAGAACCGGAATTCGTGGCGAACTCCCCGTGGTCGGGCGGAACGGCTCCCTTCGCCGTGAACTCGAAAAAACTGGGGATGTGGCTGTTTATTGTTTCTGACTCGCTGACCTTTTCCGCGCTGCTGATCGCCTATGCGTGGGTCCGGCTGGCGACTCCGGAATGGCCGCGGCCATTTGAGATTTGGCCGGCGATTGCGAAGTCCACGGTGATGACGGTGGCGCTGCTCACCAGCAGCTTGACGATGGTGCTCGGCGTGGCTGCCGCCAACCGCGGCGACCGCAAGAAGACGGTGCGTTACCTGTGGCTGACAATTCTCGGCGGCCTGGCGTTCATCGTGCTTCACGCCACCGAGTGGGTCACGCTAATTCATGAGGGCGTCACGCCGTGGAGCAATCCATGGGGTGTGCCGCTCTTCGGTGGAACTTTCTTCGGGCTTACCGGTTTGCACATGCTGCACGTCACCATCGGCGTGCTGTATCTGGCTTTCATTTCCATCGGTTATTCGCGCGGAAAGTTCAAACCGGAAGACGTGGAAGTCACCGGGCTTTACTGGCACTTTGTCGACCTGGTGTGGATGTTTATTTTTCCCATGGTCTATTTGCTTTCCGTGAACTATAAAGGTTAAGGAGAAGCCGCGATGACTGGACAAAGCGATGTCCTGGATGCGCACAAACCGGGGAGTACTCGCCTCTTTGTGACCATTTGGGTGGCTCTGCTGGTGATTACGTTGGTCGAAGTTTTTCTGGCCTACGAGCGCGTGCCGGTCACGATCATGCTGACGGTGCTGATGGGCTTGTCGCTGATTAAAGCGGCGATGATTATGTCGTATTTTATGCATCTTCGTTTCGAGCGCCTGGGCCTATTTCTGACTCTCGTTCCGGCCATGGTATTCTGCATCTGCATGATGCTGATCATGTTCTTCCCGGACAGCGTCCGTTTGATGCACATGCGTCCGCAGTGAACGCTGGTCTGGTATTGACCGGAAACTTAGTGAAGATTTAGTTTCTTGGGATGGAGCGGGAAATTTTTAAGGCACGGAAGATGGAATCGCAAGGCCGCATGACGCGCATATCGGTTTGCGCGGGCTTGGTGGTGTTCCGCTTGTTCGCGGCGGCCCCCGGCTTGCGCGCGCAGGGTTGCGCGATGTGCTACCAGAATGCCGCCGCCACTGGCCCGCAGGGAACCGAAGCTCTTCGCCACGCCATCCTGGTACTGATTATTCCCCCTGTGCTCATGTTCAGCGCTATCCTTGGCCTGCTTTACCAGCGCCGTAACGCCTCCCGGTGATCGCCGATTTTTCTTCGTGATGTACTAATAAGATATGTTACAGTTCTTGGAATGTTCCGCGCTGGCTCGGAGTGTATAATCCAACTACCAGCCCGCGATTCCCCTCAGCCTGGCTCCTGAACTTCAGCCGGCACAAGTTCCAGCGCATTGCTTGAGAGGGAACAATCCAGGAGGATGCCATGCGAATCTTTACCCAAAGTTTTCTTACCCTTGCCGCAGTTGTTCTTCTTGGTTTGGCGGCCTCGGCGCAAAATCTGCCCTGCAACGTGATGAGCACCGGAATCGACGCCAGCCTGAACGGCTACGTCCTGTTTCCCTCCGACAATCTTTGGAACCAGAATATTTCCCAGGCCCAGGTGGATCCGAATTCCGACAACATCATCAATTTCATCGGAACCACGGTTCCGCTGCATCCCGATTTTGGGTCGGGTCTCTATGATGGGCAGAGCATTGGCATTCCTTACGACGTTGTTCCCGGCTCGACGAATGGCGTAACCATCCATTTCACCGCTTATGGCGACGAGAGCGATCCCGGTCCGATGCCGATTCCGCCCAACGCGCCGATTGAAGGAGCACCGAATCCGGGCAATGGGGACCGGCATGTGCTGGTGCTCGACCAGGGAAGCTGCTGGCTCTACGAGCTGTATTCTTCCTATCGAAACAAGGATGGAAGCTGGAGTGCCGCTTCGGCGGCCGTCTGGGACATGCTGAGCGACGAGCAGCGGCCTTACACATGGACGTCGGCGGATGCCGCGGGTCTTCCGGTTTTTGCGGGACTGGTCCGCTACGACGAAGTGGCCAGCGGACAGATCCTCCACGCATTGCGATTCACGCTGCAAAACAGCGAAGAGGCATTTACTCCGCCGGCGAGCCATTGGGCACCCACGTCGTCGAATCAATACGCCGCGCCGATGGGGATGCGCTTGCGCCTGAAAGCCAGCGTCAACATTTCAGGATTTTCCGCGGCGAGCCAGGTAATCCTGACGGCGCTAAAAAATTACGGCATGATCATGGCTGACAACGGCAGCTCGATGTTCCTCACAGGCGCGCCCGATCCGCGCTGGAACAACAATGATTTGGGGAATCTGAAATCACTGCCCGCTTCGGATTTTGAAGTTGTATTGATTGACCCGCTCTACACGCCGAATAACGTGCCGACGGGCCCTTCGCCGACAATCACCAGCTTTACCGCCAGCGGGCAGAACGTTCCGCCAAACACGCCCGTGACGCTGTCCTGGAGCGCGAGCAATTCTCTCTATAACATCGTGACACCGCAGCCTGGCGCAGTGCGCGGGACGAGCGTGGTAGTAACGCCGACGCTAACGACGACGTATTATCTTGTGACCACAAATCAATATGGACGTTCGCTCGCGAAAGTCACTGTAACGGTGCAGTAGCCAACTCCGGCAAACACCGCGCATGCAATTCACATTTAGCGGGAAATAGGCTTGGGAGCGGCAGGCTCGGGGTGATTGAGATGCGGCAACCCGCAAGCATGCTCGCTGCAGGGCTGAGGCATTCCCGGCAGCGAATAGCGGTTCCGCGCAATCCAGCGATAGATCGACGGGCCGAACCAGCGGAATGGCGGAGCAATCATCAGCCGGCCGAGCCAACGCCAGGCTGGAAGGCGGCGCAGCACCGCCGCCCAGCCGAAGAATCCGATTTGCCAGGAGCCATTGGGCAACTGGACGTGCATCTCCGCGTCCAGCGCTTCGCGGGAGAAGGGGGCTTCGGCGGCGCTGGCGGCGTCCCGGTAGTCGATGAATTCAACTTCGTGATGGGTATCAAACGGCTCGATGCGCGCGCGCGCGGCTCGGCAGAACGGGCAGGAGCCGTCCATAAATACGCGCGTCTTCTGAATGCCGGCCATGTGCTTTCCAGTTGATTAGATGATATTGGGTGCAAAAACGCTACTGAAAACGCGGGCGCGTGGCCCCTGGGGCCGAAATGGGAGGCCTTCCTCGAAGGCGCCAAACAGCCTAGCGCAGGCGGCCGGGCGGATCGGCAGGTTCGGGGATTTCAGGAATTTCGGAGGGTGCTTGGCCGAAGGGCCGCTGCGACGGAGGCGGTTGCGGCAAACCGATGCCCTTGTTGAGTTCGAGATGTTCCTTCGCGCACGAGGGGCAATAGCCCTTGCCGTTTTCTTCGTCGCGCAGGCTGGCCAGATTGTAACAGCCGCAGATGCAGTCGCAATAGCCGGTTGTCGAAGCCGTCTTGATGGGAACAAGCGCCATGCGTCACCCTCCGAGGGCCGATAGTAAACGGAACCGCGCCTTCGCGCAAGTCCCACTGCCGCAGTTCGATTACGATTTAATGCTGCTTGGCCCCCTCGGCCCTTCTAAAAAACCTGACTCCGCTGAAAATAAAAAGGGGACGGCTTCGGGGCCGCCTTTTTTACTTACATTTCCTCGATGGAGCAGTTTAGACGCCGGCAAGCTGGAAAAGACGGAATGGCGCGTTTGCTTCGCGATGCAGATCGGTCCAGACCTCGTCGGGATGCTCCATAAAGGCCTTCACCACGTCGGGATCGAACTGGGTGCCGGAATGCTTGCAGATTTCCGCGCGCGCCAACTCGATGGAGAGCGCTTTGCGGTAAGGACGGTTGGAAATCATGGCATCGAGCGAATCGGCCACGGCGAATATCCGCGAGCCCAGAGGAATTTGCTTTCCCTTCAGTCCTCGAGGGTAACCTGTGCCGTCGTAGCGCTCCTGGTGAGTGAGCACGATCTGCGCCGGCTCCTGCAGGAAGGGAATTGTGGCCAGCAGCGAATAGCCGATTTCGCAATGGCTGTGCATGATGCCGCGCTCGTTTTGATCCAGGGGGCCGGGCTTACGGAGGATATTGTCGGGAATGCCCATCTTACCGATGTCGTGCAGGAAAGCTCCGCGAGCGATGTGGCGCAGGGCTTCTCCGGAAACTCCCATGGATTTCGCCAGGGTAATGGTGACGGCGGTGACACGCTGGGAATGGCCCTCGGTTTCCGCGTCGCGCGCATCCAGGGCGCCGCCGAGGGCTTCGAGGGTGTAGTCGTAGGATTGTTCGAGCTCGCGCAGGGCCCGCGAAAGCTGCTGCGTCTTTTGCTCGACAAGCCGTTCGAGATCTCGCTGATAAACTTTATTCTCTCGCACCAGGCGGCGGTGTTCGAGCGCCCGGTGCACGCTCATGTAGAGCTGCTCTTTCTCGAAGGGTTTGAGGATGTAATCGTAAGCACCGTTGCGCATGGCAAGAATGGCTACGCTGATATCGTGCATGGCGGTTACCAGGATTACGGGAATATCGGGATTGCGTGTGCGCATGCGCTCGAGCAGCGCCAGGCCGTCCATTCCAGGCATCAGGATGTCGCTGATGACCAGGTCGTGGCCGTCGCGCTCAATTTCGGCGGTAGCTTCGTGGCCGTTGGTTACAGCGCGGCACAGATAGCCCCGGGCTTCGAGCAGGCCGGTGAGCACTTCCCGCAGAGGCTCTTCATCGTCCACGACGAGGATTTTTTCAGTCGTCAGCACGGTCTTGCTCAGGAGAGATTGATAGCCATGTTGTTATCTTAACTGCACGATTATAGATATCCGGTGGGGGCTGTTCTACACGAAGTTTGGCGCGGTTTCCAAGAGTTATTGTGCCATGGGAGAGCCACCGGCTCGCTCTAGCAGCTGTCGAGGAGAACCAAAAATCTGGCTCGCGCGTCGCTTCGACCGGAACACTAGACTGCCCCGTTTGCATCTAAGTATGCGGCGGGGAATCTGCTATTCTGATGTCTGGCGCGTGTTTGGGCCGCAACAGGAGGAATGCCGGGATGATTCGCACTTTTTGCGGCTGTATAGTGGTGTTGCTGGTGGCCTGCGGTACGGTCTCGGCGCGGCAAAGCACGGTGCCTGCGCCGCCATCTGCTCCGGCAACTGCTCCCCAGGCCGCTGCTCAAACGCCTGCTCCCGCCGCGAATTCTTCAGATTTTTCGCTGGCCACGGATGAAGTGCTCCAACAGATGAGCCGGATTCTGGACTTACCTGTAAAGGAACCACTGAAAAAAAGCCTGCGCAGCCGCGAGCAGATTCACGATTATCTGCTGCAGCAGGAAAAGGAAGAGAAGGAGCCGGAGAAGCGCTATGCCGACGAGCGGGCGCTCGAGGCTTTCGGTCTGATCCCGCGCGGTTTTCCTCTCGAGTCGTTCCTAATGGACCTGATGACTGAGCAGATTGCCGGACTCTACGATCCTAAGAGCAAGGAATTTTTCATCGCGGATTGGATTTCGCCCGAGGACCAAAAGCCGGTGATGGCCCATGAGCTTACTCACGCGCTCGATGACCAGTATTACAATATTGACGCCTGGGAAAAGGCCGCCCGCCCGAACGACGATGCAGAATCCGCCCGCGAGGCCGTGCTGGAAGGCTCGGCGCTGGCGGCCATGTTCGATTACGTTCTGGTGCCGCAAAAACTTTCCGTGCGCACGTTTCCGGATATTTCCGTGCTAATCAACGACCAAACCGCGGACGAAGAAGGAAAGGATCCGATGCTGCAGAAAGCGCCGCCGTTTATCCGCGACGACCTCCTTTTTCCTTACGTCGCTGGAGCAAATTTCACGCAGCAGTTTCTGAAAGCCAATTCGGGCTGGGGAGACTTTCACAAGGTTTTCGAGAACCCTCCCGTTTCCACGCAGCAGATTCTGCATCCCGAGCTTTACTTCGCGGGAGTGAAGCCGCTTCCCATCGCGCTTCCCAAGCTGGCCCCCCTCCTGCCGGACGGATGGAAGGAATTGGACCAGAATGTGATGGGAGAATATGGCCTGAAAGAAGTTGTGAAACGGTTTTTGGGCGATGCGGAAGCGGAAAAAATTTCGCCGGATTGGGCGGCTGACCGCTATGCCATCTCTGAAAGCGCCGACAAGAAACAAACGCTGCTGATCTTTCGTTTGCGGCTCGAAAAGCCGGACGAAACGAAGGAATTCTTTGCTCAATACAGCGCCCTACTGAAGAAGAAGTATCCGGTGCATACGGCGGTCGAGGAAAAAACTTCGTTGCTGCAATGGCAGACCGAGTTCGGCACTGTGACGCTGGAATGCCGCGAGCAGGAATGCGTGACTGTGGAAGGCTCCGACAGCGCGTTTGCGGGAAAACTTATTCAGGTCATGGATTGGCCGGCACCGGCAACGGTGCCGAGCGCGTCTGTGCCGCCAGCCGTGATTCCCGCCCCGAAGTTACCCTCCACCGCCGTCCTACAGGATTTGCAGCGCTGATCCGCCGCTAGCCCCGTCCAATCCGAGAAAAATGCGGGGAATTTTCGGCGGTCGGTTACACAGATAAATCTCTGTTTCTACCCACTTTCAAGTATGGCGAGCCAAGTTGAAATGGTGTCTATTAGAATGCGTCAGTTTGTGTAAACGATTATCAAAGTTCACGCCTAACTTCGTTACGGTTTTTCAATTTTTACTTTCTAGATTTATCAGGCACCAAGGAGAAAATCGGCATGTCAACCTCGGCAGCATCTGTTCCTGGTCAACCGTGGCACAGTGACCACGAAGGAAAAAATGAAGCGCATTCTTCGGGCGTTTCCTGGGCGGCCGTAATTGCCGGCGCGTTCGTAACGGCGGCATTGTCGCTGATACTTTTCGCGTTGTGCGCGGGGATCGGTTTTTCGGCCATTTCGCCATGGGATGACGCTGGCGCTTCCGCTTCGAGAATAGGCGTGGGTGCGATTATCTGCCTGATCCTGGTGGAGTTAATTTCCTCCTCTGTAGGCGGTTATCTGGCGGGGCGCTTGCGTACCAAGTGGGTAAATATTCACACCCACGAAGTGTATTTCCGCGACACTGCGCATGGCTTTCTTGTCTGGGCCGTCAGCCTGGTTATTGTTGCTTTCTTGCCCCTTGCGATTGTCGGCGGAACTTCGCGCATGTCTTCGAGGTCCACTGCCGGTACGTCTGCGATGGAGTCCGGTCCTACTGCATACTTTGTGGATATGCTGCTGCGGCCGAGTTCTCCCAGCGCTGAACAAAATGACGCTTCCGTGCATCGCGAGTTTGAAATCATTTTTGCCCACGCACTGAGGAAGGGCGATCTGCCGTCCGCGGATCAAACTTATCTCGCGCAAGTGGTGGCCGCGAAGACCGGAGTCAGCGAACCTGATGCGGAAAAACGCGTCTCGGATACCTTGGCCGAGGCACGCGAATCCGCCGATAAGGCGCGCAAAGCGGTGGCCCATACTTTGTATTGGACATTCCTGGCGTTATTGATCGGCGCGTTTTGCGCGAGCTTTGCCGCTACCATTGGAGGCAAGCAGCGCGACCGGGTAATCGTTATTCAATAAATTGAATTTCCTGCGAGGAGATTGAGCGATGCGTTCCATATTGCTTCTTTTGCTGGGTGTGCCGATTCCTTTTATTATATTGATCGGAATTTTCAGCCATTTTTAGAATGGCGAAAAGCTCGCTTCGCGGCGAGCACTTGGCAAGTCGAATTTCCTTAATGAATGCCAAACGTTTTTCGAATGCGATAGGCGAGCGCTAAGGTTGTAGTTCGACGGTCTGTCGATACTCCGGAACCATTACCGGCCAGCCAAACTTTTCGCGAATAGCGCCTTGAAAAGACTCAAGCGCGTGCGGCTCGCCGTGAACCAGGAATGTCTGCCGGGGCGCGGCAGTTAAGCCGGAAAGCCAACGTAGCAGTTCGCTCCTGCCAGCGTGCGCCGAGAGCTGGTCAAGCGTCGCCACTTCTGCTTTTACGGGGATGTCTTGCCCATGAATGCGCAGAAACTTAGCGCCATTCTGCAAAGCGCGTCCGCGAGTACCCTCGCCTTGATAGCCGACTAGCAGCACGGCGTTACGCGAGTCGGGCAGACGGCGAGCGAGGTGGTGAAGGATGCGTCCTCCGGTAGCCATGCCGCTCGCGGAAATAATAATGCACGGTGACGTCACACTGTTGATCTGCTTGGAATCTTCGACCGTCCTGGTCATGTGAACTTCATGGGTGTTCAGCGGATCGCCATGGCTTTGCTCCAACCGCGTAAATTCCAGATCGTGATCTTCCGGATGAGCCATGTATAAAGACGTGACGCTAATGGCCATGGGGCTATCCACGTAGACAGGCAAGCGCGGGATGCGCTGCTGATTCTCCAGTGCGCGCAGATGATACATTAGCGTCTGCGTGCGTCCGACAGCAAATGCGGGAATCACCACGGCGCCGCCGCGCTTGGCCACGCGATTTATCACTTCCGCCAGTTGCCCGGCCACGTCGCCCGGCGGATGTTCGCGATCACCGTATGTGGATTCGCACAGCAGATAATCGGCGTATCGCGGCGATTCGGGATCATTCAAGATGGGTTGATCGTAACGGCCGATGTCGCCGGAAAAGACGACGACAAATTTCCGTCCCCCTTCGGTGACGGTTACCTCCAGCCAAGACGACCCGAGGATGTGCCCGGCGTCGTGCGGGCGCACGGAAAATTGCGGGCTGATGGTGAAGCTGTTCGCGCGAGAGATGGTCTGAAACCTCTTGAGCGCGGCTTGGGCATCGGGAATGGTGTAAAGCGGGAGCGGGGGATCGTGCTTCGAATACTTTTTCGCAGCGGCATATCTGGCGTCTTCTTCCTGCAGATGCGCGGAATCGGGGAGCAATAGATTGCAAAGCTCCGCTGTGGCGGGATCACCGTAAATGGGGCCGCGAAATCCGTCCTTTACAAATCGCGGCAAATAGCCGGTGTGGTCAATGTGGGCGTGAGTCAGCAATACCCAGTCAATCGACGCGGGGTCCACCGGCAGAGGACTCCAGTTGCGAAGGCGCAATTCCTTTGGCCCCTGGAAAAGGCCGCAGTCGATCAGCAGACGCTTGCCTTCGCATTCGAGCAGATGTTTTGAGCCTGTAACGGTCCCGGCCGCGCCCAGAAAAGTGATTTTTGCCATCGCGCGATATTGTACCGGAATTTCGCTCCGCCATGCTTATAGATTGTGCTAGTCCAAGGCGACGGTGCTGCACCAGCAGTTAGATTTCAGGTCGGTGGCAGGAAGGGAAAGTGTCGTGCGCTGCAAAATAAGAGGAGAAATGGTGCACCCGGAGAGAGTCGAACTCCCGATCTTTTGGTTCGTAGGGGTCAGTTCGAAATCTCCAAGTCGCAATTTCGGTGTCGCTTGCGTCTGATTCCTGCCGCAGTCGCTACCGCATAGACGACCTGAGTCCATTCGCTAAAAACGCTTTGCGGGGGGCAGCTCGTCGAAAATGCTTCCATTTCAGGCATTGTGTCATCATCGCTTTCCGTGGTTTACATATCCAATAGAAGGCCGGTTTGGGTGGCACCTGAGCCTTCGTCCCTGGAGTTAGCTTCCTCCAGATTTTGTTGGTAAGCTCAAACATTGGGATGAATATGCGCACTGGACACAATATGAATCAACCTCTCGCCGTTGCCGCTGGCATCACGGTTGCTGGGATTCTTGTTTTGGTTTTCTCAATTCCCGCGTCAGCGCAATCGCCGACCGTACACCGCAATCCCATCATTGTTCCGGAAGACCATCATGACCTCTCGCCGTCTTTGCGCGAGATGGTAAAGAACATGCCGCCCCCGTCCGCGAATCTGGCGCCGCATGCGATGCGGGAGCATTCCACTGGAAGGCCACGAATCGTCAGCAACGTCCCTGATCCTGTCGGGCAGACCTTGGCTCTTCCGCCCGTGAAGGCCAACATCGGCTTGAATTTTGCTGGGGTCGGGCAGGGCGACTATGGATTCACGGATTCAGTTTCTCCGCCGGATACCAATGCGGGCGTCGGCCCGTCACAGATTCTCGATTGGGTGAACCCTGACTTTGCAATTTTTGACAAATCAACCGGTGCGCTGATCATGGGCCCAACGATAGGCAACGCTTTCTGGCAAGGGTTCGGCGGCAGCTGCGAGGATGGCATTGGTGGAGATATCGAAGCGCGTTATGATCAGCTCGCCGGCCGCTGGGTTACCAGCCAGTTGATCGTTGGCGCGGCGCCGTATATATATTGCGTCGCTGTCTCTCAGACTTCAGACGCAACCGGAGCCTACTACCGCTATGCCTTCTCCACCGGCGACAACTTCGACGACTATCCGAAGCTCGGCATTTGGCCGGACGCCTACTACTGGATGTACGACGACTTCTACAATAACAAGGAATTCTTTGGCCCGTTCGCCTGTGCGTTGGATCGGACCGCAATGCTTTCCGGCCAACCCGCCACGATGCAGTGCTTCGGGCCTCATGTCGCCGAGAGTCCGTTTCTACCGTCAGATTTGGACGGCCAATCGCTCTTCACACCAGGCGAGCCCGCATTCTACGTGAGCCTATACAGATCCACGACGCTGCATCTTTTCGAGTTCCACGTCGACTTTGCCAACCCGAATAATTCAACCTTCACCGGCCCAATTCCTATTGCTGTCGCTCCCTATACCGACAATTGTCCTTACCCTGACGAATGCGTTCCTGAACCGAATGGCTTTGAGCTGGAAGGTATGAGCGACCGCCCGATGTTTCGTCTTGCCTACCGAAATTTCGGCGACCACGAATCGCTCACTTTCAATCACTCGGTACAACCGTCCGTCGGCAGCCAGGTACTGGGACTTCGCTGGTACGAGATTCGCATCGGTCTCGGAACTACGCCCATGGTCTATCAGCAAGGGACAGCGCAGAGTACCAAATACAGCATTTGGATGGGCAGCGCGGCGTTCGACAAGGCTGGCGACTTGGCAGTCGGCGCCAGCGTTTCCAGCACCACTCTGTTTCCATCCATTGTATTCACTGGCCGCACGCCCACAGACCCGCTTGGCGCTCTTGAATCGCCGAAGCTCATCAAGAGGGGTGGCGGAGCAGAGGAGTTCTTCCGCTGGGGCGACTACAGCAGCCTGGAGCTCGATCCATCTGACGACTGCACCTTCTGGTACACCACCGAATACGACAAGACGAGTGCCAGATTCAACTGGAGCACGCAGATCGCCAGCTTCAAATTCCCCAACTGCAAATAACTTTTGCATTAACCCAACTTTTTCTTTTCAAGCGGCTCCTCGCGTGGCCTTTTATCTCACAACAGCGTGCTCAACCAGAGTCTTCAGTCAATAATGGAAAGTCCGGGGTTAGAAATTGCGCGCTTCCCTGCGCCTCACCGTTTCCGGGCGACGTGGCTCCGCAAAAAATGCGGTCTCGAAGACCTGATCCGTTCCCGGCTCGGCATGCTAATAAGTCGGTGACGGGCGGTATTCGCAATTGAAGCTAATATGGAATTCCGGAAGGAATATGGGAAGTCCATCGGACTCGGCTCCGCTATTTCCGCTGGAAACGCTGATGCCGCACCAAGAATGCCGATTTGCACCAAATCAGCTGAAGCTGCTGTGTGAATTATTTCATTTGAGGGAGGAGAAATGGTGCGCCCGGAGAGAGTCGAACTCCCGACCTTCTGGTTCGTAGCCAGACGCTCTATCCAGCTGAGCTACGGGCGCACGCTTTCCAGTTTACCGTTTTCTTCGGCAACGTCAACCTGTCGCGCTCCGGCCCATCCTGCCGATTCTGACCTGCTTGTGGCCGGAAGACGCCGAACTCGGCATACTGACTTGTCCGTGATGCCGCGGCAATGCGTCCTTGGCGTGATTATTGAACTGGCGCTGTGAGCGGCGGAACGAGATGTGACGGTGAGACACGGCTCGCGCGCAGGGCTCCCCCGGCATCAACAGAAGTGACGACGTGCACAGGCCTTCCGAGAGTGAGCACGGTGGGGCGAAGATGCGGAAGCACGTCGCTGATGTCCACCACGACGCTGCGGCCATCGGGAAGGGCAAGGCTCAATTTCGTGCCGGCGACGTGGCAGACCGTCCCGTAGAGATCATGCTGTGCGGCAACCACGCCATTTGAGGGTGGGCATCCGACAACGTCTGCAGCGGACGGCGTGGGTGGCCTGTGCATGGCCGCGCGGCTGGCCCCGTCTTGATTCGACAGCAAGCCGAAAATTTGCAGCTGCTTATTGCTGGTTACGTAGACGTTGCCGTTGGCAACCGTGGGAACCAGGTCAGCATTGCTGTTGTCGGCATGCTTCCAGGTGCCCGCATGCGCGGAAAACAACGGTGTTGCCAGATTCGACGCCGCAAAAGCCCACAGTGTGACAGGTGTGCCGGGATCCTGATCCGACGACGTTGCCGGGCGCTGCACGAACCACACCACAGCGGTATTTGCTGTGGTTCCGTTAGACGAAACTACGGGAATCACTCCGCCATCGTCGGCCAGCCCATTAACCGGACCCGATCCCGTGGTAGATTCCTCCACCAATTGCGTGGAAGGAGAAGTTTTCAGCTTCCAACTGGTGACGCCGTTTCCCCCGCCGGTAAGGACGTGCGTTACGTTGGAAGAATCCGTATAATTTGCCGGACCGCACCAGCAGCTGCCCTCGATGATGATTTGAACCACGTTGTCAGGTCCGCCCGACGTGTACCCGCCCATATTGTCGCGATTAAGCAGAAAGCTGCGTCCATCCTTGCCGCCCGCCACGGCCAAATGCGGAAGCGTCCCTGATTGATCGGGCAGCAGCATCATTCCACCGGAGCCGATATCTGTGTCACCCTGATCGAGGCCAAAATAGTTGTAGGTGGTGAAGCTACCGATGAGCTTGGTCAAACCCGCATTCAAGCGCAGCATGCTATCCGGCCGGTTGCCTTGCGGCGAATAAGATGCCTGATAAGGGTCGCTGTTTCCCGTCGAGAAATACACGTCGCCCGTTGCATCCGTCGCGGGCCCGTAGCCCGATTGCCAGAGGGACGAAAGGTAAAAAGATGAACTCAGGATGAGCCGATTGAGAAGCTGGCCCTTAACCTGTTGCAGCGTCGTTGACGAGTAGCGCAGAATAATGCCGCGAGACTCATTGGCAACCGTGTCGCAGGCGCTGCCGAAACCGATATAAATCTGGCCGTTCGATTCCAGTAATGCAGGACGCTGCAGTTGATACTGGGGATTGAAGGTCCACGTGCCTCCCCCTTGAATCGGCTCCGAAAACTGGATGGCCACCGGGTTTACCATGTCCGCGCCGCTGGCCAGCGAAATGGCGTGCAGATAAAATGTGTCGGTCGAGCCGTTATAAACGTCAGCGACGAAATACATCGCGCCGGCAGTAAGATCGATCACCGGAGTCGAGAGAATGCCCATGAACGGGAACACATTGTCGCAGCCCTGCTTATATTGGTAGGGAACCGCCGTTCCAAAATTCTGCTGCCACAGGATTGCGCCGCTTTCGGCGTCGATGGCATACACGCTGTTGTTTTCGGTGGCCGTGTAAATCACATTGTGCGTTCCCTGGCCCTGGATCATCTGCTGGGCAACATAGAGCGGCTCGGCATCCACGCGCTCGTCCAGCGTCACGGTCTGCAGCAGACCGAAGGACTGGGAATTCACATTGGCCGGAGTCAGCTGGGTCTCGTCAGAAAACCATCCGGTACGCAGATTGTCGCCATGATAGGTGAGGACGTTCTGCGAAGCAGCGGCCGCTTGTTGCGGTGGCGCGCCTGCGTGGACGGCCTGCTGCCCCGCCCCTAGAATCAGCACCACCGCAAGAGCGGAAACGGCAGAGATGAAAAATTTGACATTGCTATTCATGGACTTGAGCCTCTCATGGTCTATCGTCAGAAACTGAATGGCGCCGTCCGGTTGATGTAAGCCGGACGACGCCGGGAAAGCAAGTTGCTGCGCAGCCTTTAATTCACGGTAACGGTGAAGGGCGAGGAAGGAATCCCGTTGGTGACCACCGTCAGGCTATAGGTGCCTGCTGCAAGGCCGGAGGGCACGTCGAACTGCGTCTTCACAGGCGTGCTGCCGGTAACCACGCCATAAGTGGTCTCGTTGTGGGTTTGAGCGAACACGATGACGCCCGTGCTGCTCTTGAACTGGATCAGGGGGTAGTTGGTGTTCATTTGGGAATCATCGCCATAAGCCGCGCCCTGCGAGAAACCGTTCAACTGTGTGCCCGTGAGAACATAAGTATGCCCAGGGGTCAAAGTCGAGGCGTTGATGCCCGTGATCGTCGGCTGCCAGGCGGACTGGTACGTTCCGGTGCTGGAGTATAGTTCGACGTCGGAGGAGAAATCGGCGAACAAAATCTGGCCCGTTGGGAGCACGAGCATGTGTCCGTAAAAGGATGAATCGGTGGACGCATTGGGCGTGCCAGGCACTTGGGTCAGCGTGGTTCCGTTGAATTCGAAGAAAACTCCGCCGGTCTGATAAACGCCTGGGCTGGTAAAGCAGAGCACGTTGCCGTCGGGCAGCAATGCTGCCGGGCCGTCGGCGATATCCAGCTGTCCGCCACTATTGGTCGGGAACTTCGGGCCTGCTGCCCAGGTGCCCGCCATCGCCGGATTGGCGTTCGGGGTGTAGACAGAGTTGAATCCAGTCGCACCTGTCGCGAATACAGTGCCATTAGGCCGCAGGACGGCCGGTCCCAGTTCGTGGGAAGAGGGATCTGCCAGCTTGTTGATGGTGCTTCCCGCTGTGATCCAGGTTCCAGTCGACGGGTTATAGAGTTCAGAATTTGTGTTGTTGGCATTGGCGTCCACGGTCAGCACGGCGCCGCCGGGCAGCAGAGTCCAGCCTTCCTCATCGTTGATGTCGGCTTTGCCGGTGCCCGTGGCTGTCCAGGTCAAGGGATTGGGAGTGGCAATGGCTTCCTGTGTGGTGCAGCAATTGGCGAGCATGTACTTTCCGTTAGCCAGAATCACGCTCTGGGCATCGCCGATGGTCGACCAACTGCTCGGGGGAGTCAAGGAGGTCCAGGTGTTGGTTGCGTTATTGTAATACGCTCCTTCAGTCGTCCAGACGGCATTGCCGCCAAGATATTCTCCGCCATTGATTACGACGAAGCCGTTGGGCAAAACCTCCGAAGCAAAATAAAGAGGATCGTATCCATTCGGCAGCGATCCGGCCTGCGACCAAGTGCCGTTTTGATAGCTGCCTGTGCTATCGGGAGTGAGAAAGTACCAACCCGTCGTGCCGTCGCCATTGGAGGTTACTTCCTCCGCCAAAACTTGACCATTCTTAAGCAGAAGCACAGTGCCGATGGCGACGGGCGGTTGGTTATTCAATGCCGTCCAGCAAGGCGCGGGAGTGCAGGCCGCCGGGAGCTTTGTCTGTGTCTGTGCATGGCCAACCAGAGGGAGAGCCAGCAAAACCGCTAACGCAAATCCGAGCATTCGCAACATTTTCATCGTTTTGTCCTCGCAAAAGTTTTTTCCCCCCTGAAGGCTGGTGTGAACTGGGAATCCGCGCCGCCACAGACGAGATGTGTATCCTGACCGCATAACGCAGCAAATCAGTGACAGAAATCTACACTCCCCGAACATCAAAGTCAATCAGCAATTGATTTTCAACGGGAGCCATTTGTAGAGGTTGCATGCCACCGCTCGTGGGTGCCATGCCACTTAACCGGTAAAAAGAAACGCGCCGCAGCGGATGTTTCATTCGATGGAGCCAGGTCCCCACGGTGTGCGGTAAGACCTGGCTCTCGATCTGCTGGCCTAATATAGAAGTTTTGGCTCTTCTGTGATATTAATGGATTTTGTGCCACCGAAAGTGTGGTTTACGCCATCCAGGGTCTCAAAACCCGTAAAGCTTGTCAGGGAGGGACATCCGGGATTCGTGCCGGGGCAAGTAACCCCACCAGAAGGATTTCCAAACGTCCACACGGCATTATAGGTAGAGGTTCCGCTCGTAATTGGGATGACCCAGACTGAAGCGGCGCTGGCCTCATTACATGGATATGGAGTGCTGCCGCTAGTCACCTTGGTGCAAAGCGTAATTGTGTGATCCGCGAGCCAGTTATATACCGTATTATATGCTGTTCCTCCATATATGTCGTAAGAATAATAGGAGTCTTCGTCAATGCAGTATGTCTGAGTAGGGCTCACGCTATTTGTATCGCAGAGAACCCCGTAGTCGGTAGAGCTTGAAAGTGCACCATTGAAATAGGCCCAATAAGAACGATTGAGTGGTTGAGTTGTTGTGCCGTTCGTCACCGTTGTTCCAGAGGATAACATTAGGTAACGGGCAACGAAAGAGCGCATGTCCTGGTAATACTGGGAAGTGGAGGTTGAGTCAAACGCTCCGTTTTGCGCCCAGCTTCCTTCCGTCATGAATATCGTCGAGATGGAATATGATGGCGAGCCGCCAGAATAAAATGCACCAAGCAAGGTTTGAATGGGCGTTATGGTGCCGCTCCAACCGGTACATTCCACCGAGGATGTGATGGTGCTGGGACAGTCCCCTGACGCGCCGTATCCGCTTTCATAACCATTATAATATGAATAGAAGTGGAATGACCCAACATCCACAACTTGGGTAGTGGGCTACTTTGAAAATGAAAGGGGAGAAAAAATATAGCAATTCTGCTACATTCGTGGCATTATATTGACATGCCAAACCGCATTAGCAAGCCGAAACGCCCTTCGGACGTAAATCAGTGGGCGCATGCAATGGTCAACGAGTCCACCGATCAAGAACAGGTGGATGTTCCGGTAACGAAGGCACAAATATCCGCCCTGATGGCAGAAATGGGTCGCAAGGGTGGCAAGATTGGCGGAAAACGTCGTATGGAGACAATGACACCTACAGAGCGCCGAAGAATTGCGAAAAAAGGTGCCGAAGCCCGCTGGGGAAAGGGGCGCGCCAATGGCAGAAACTGACGACAAGGTCACAAAGGCCGCAAATGCGCTGGCCGAAAAAACAGGCAGCGATGTTTATATTTTTAACTCTGAAATTGAGAGGCCGCACGATCAGGAGCTTATTGATTGCATCTCGGATATGCCGAAAAGAAAAAATATCACCCTGATTTTGGTCACAGAGGGTGGCAGCGCAGATGCTGCATACCGAATGGCTAGGTGCTTGCAAGAGAATTACGAGAATTTTACGTGCATTGTGACGGGATATTGCAAGAGCGCGGGTACGCTTTTAGCTATCGGGGCGAATAGGCTTGTAATGACTGACAGTGGAGAGCTTGGGCCGTTGGATGTTCAAATGACAAAAAAGGACGAACTTGGCGAAGCTCAGTCCGGGCTAACCGTTACCTCAGCGATAAGCGCGCTACACGAGCGTTCCTTTTCGGCTTTTGAGCACTTTTTTCTTGCCATAAAGAGGCGCAGCGGAAACAGGATCACTTTCAAAATGGCGACAGATATAGCGGCGAATCTTACGGGAGCCTTGTTCGCTCCGATTTTTCAACAGATAGACCCCATTTTGGTTGGCGAATCATATCGAGCGACTTCCATAGCCCTTTTCTACGGAATGCGTTTGGATGCGGTTAGCTATAATTTGAAAGATGGGTCTTGTTTGGATACCCTGATTAGCCGCTATCCTCATCACGGTTTCGTGATTGACCGTGATGAGGCCAGAGGCTTATTCAAGAGGGTACGGAAACCCAGCGACCTTGAGGCGCACCTAATAAATTTGTTGGCAGAGGCCGCAATAGTTCCATATGACAAAAACAACATGCAGAGGGGATTCATTTCAGAAAGAAAAAAGGAGGGCACCAATGAACCAGGGGAATTCAGGGAAGGAATTGTTTCCGACCAAGCAGCGGATCAGTCGCCTCCTGCGTCAGCAGGAGAACACGTTCACCAAACTATCTAGTGAGCATTATCTACAAGCGATTAGCGGCACGGAGTCTCAACATGAGTGTACGGCCAAGAAAAAGAAGCCACGCCCCGCACAATCTCCTTGACATGCTAAAGCGGCTTTAGTAATATGGACGTATGAGAAAGCTCACACATGAACAGCGAGTCCAAGCCGTAAATTGTTTGATTGAGGGTTGCTCGATTCGGGCGACCGTTCGCATGACGGGAATAGCCAAGAAAACCGTCATGCGGCTGCTGGTGGAAGTGGGCGCAGTCTGTGAAGCGTATCAAGACCGCGTGTTCCGCAATCTCCCTTGCCGTAGAATCCAACTAGACGAAATGTGGGGGTTCAATTATTGCAAGGCGAAGAACGTCACCGAAGAAATCGCCGCGAAGATTCCGGGTGCTGGCGACGTATGGCTATGGGTGGCGATTGACCCTGATACGAAGCTCGTTCCGTGCTGGCAGCTTGGCGACCGTGGGCCGCAGACTGCGTACCACTTCGTACATGATTTGGCATCCCGTCTAGCGAATCGGATTCAGTTAACGAGTGACGGGCATCGTGTGTATCTGACCGCAGTGGAAAGCGCATTTGGCTCCGATGTGGACTATAGCATGTTGGTCAAGATTTACGGCTCTGACCGCGAAGCGGAAACGCGTTACAGCCCCGCAGAATGCATCGGCTGCCAGAAGCAGCGCATCATTGGCAATCCTGATCCAGCGCATGTAAGCACAAGTATGGTGGAGCGCCAGAATTGGAGCGTAAGGACGATGATGCGACGGTACACGCGGCTGTCGAACGGTTTTTCCCGCAAGATTGAGAATCACGCGGCGGCTGTGGCGCTGACCTATTTCGCATACAACTTCATCAAGATTCACCGCTCGCTGCGCGTGACTCCGGCAATGGCCGCTGGCGTGACAGACCGGCTTTGGACGGTCAGTGATTTGGTTGACTTGTGGGAAGCGGACGAAGCTTTAAGAATGGCAGCATAGTAACTTTTATCCGAAATATAGCTCTGGCCATGATTCAAGACATGTACCATACGCGGGTTTTCACGAACCAAGAACTTTACGATTCCATAGAGAGAGAATATTCCACGGAATGCCATCAGCTCGGATGGATCGGTAAAGAACCCCGGTTTCGCTGCGAAATTAGGTGGGCTATATGCGATGCCGAGGATCAATATTTGATCGAGCGCACAGAAACCAGAGGCCGCCATTGGAGAGTGTAATTTTTATTTATTTCAAAGTAGCCCACTACCCACAACTTGGTAGCCATATGTGGTTGTTGGTGTGTCATAGTAAGATAGAAAGTTACTGATATCCGTCGCGGCAGTCGAATAATTGATGGCAGAAACGGAAGGGCCCACAAACAAAGCCCCGTTATTTCCGTCGGCAGTTTTGATTTGTGTTCTTAAGGCCTCGTCCTGCTCGATAAGCTGGGCAGTCGTGCCGACCCATGAGCTTGCTAGGTTTGGTTCGTTCCATAATTCGAAGTACTTGATAAAGAAAAGTGTCGCCATATCGGTCGTGACTGAATATGTTTGGTCCACCATCGACGCGAAATGTAGAAGGTCGTTGATGTTGTAAGGCGGTCCGGGACACCAACCATTAGTATTGCAAGGGATTTCGTGCGCATAAGGCCCATAAATGGGACCGGTGCAGCTACGTTGCATATCGCCACCGTAATAAGGGCTGCCCGTGTCGCCATAGTCGTAACACACTGCCCAAATAGGAATATGCCAAAACGTGTAAAGGATGTCTAAACTGCCGTTGGTTGCATCGTCAATCAGATTGTCCATGGGGGCCCAGGATGCTAAAGACGAGCAGCCCGTACCCGGGTATTCGCAACCGCCATCCCAGTAAGGAAGCCCACTTGGGGGTGTACGGTACGTCCCTGCTGTGGGAGCCATCTGATACCACCCAGTATATGAGGGGCTCTTGCCAACGGCACCGAAGGACACCGGCGTACTGGAGGCACTCCCTGGCCAAAAGGTCGTGTAGTTTGTGCAGTTAGCGGGAGGGCATATTCCTGTGCTGATCCCAAAAGACGTCGGGCTAACTGTCACGGACGATTGAGCTGATGCAAGATGGGAACAAGTCATTAACAGCAGGCAGAGTAAAGCTGAGAAAAGTGTTTTATTCACGGCATTCCTCCATAGATCCTCTTCGAAGGTGATTGCTCCTTCGATGCCCAGCCAACGCCCGTGAATTCCACGCGGTTTGGGGCCGACGCATGATCGTTTATATTACATTAACAGTAATATGTAAAGAAGGTATATAATGGATGCGAAACTTGAGGGCGGCAGACTCCTGCATGGAATCCTAAGACTTGTTAGTAACTTTCGGATTTCGTGCGGATTGTCGATTCGGATAATTCGGATGGAGAAACTCACCGCGAGCGAATGCGTTGCCGTGCGCACCTTCACCCTCTTTGTGCACACAGCTAACCGCTCAAGACACGTGGAAACCAAAGCCAGATGGGCGGCATCAACACTCCCAATGCCGCCCGGAACTACGGACTAATTAGTGGGTGCCGACTGGCGTGAGCGGGTGGTTGGCCTGGTCGCACAGAACAATCTTAGGCTGATGCTTATGGACGTCCTTTTCCTCGACATCGCAAAAAGCCGCGATGATCACCAAATCGCCAGCTTGCACGTAGCGGGCCGCGGCACCGTTCAGGCAGATTTCGCCCGAACCGCGATCGGCCGAGAGCGCATAGGTAACCAGGCGAGCGCCATTGGTGATATTCCAGACGTGTACCGCTTCAAACGGCACGATCTCGGAAGCGTCCAGGAGGTCCTGGTCGATGGAAATACTTCCTTCGTAATTCAGGTCGGCGCGAGTTACGGTCGCCCGGTGTATTTTAGCCTTCAAAAGGTTCACCAGCATGCGCTGCCTCCCAGCAATGTGGATAGCTCATAATAAACAAAATCCTGCCACGTTAGGACGCGCAGGCACCAAAAGTGTAAATCCAGTATACCAGTGTTTGCCCGTCACACAATAAAATTCGCACCGATTGTGTCGCGATAACGCAACAAATCAAGATGCCGGCTCTTGCGATTCTGCAACTCCTTCTACCAGCCCAGGATGCGGGCTTTTGCGGCAGCCTCCTCGGGCGTCGGAACCATGCCTTTTCGTCGGCAACTGCCGGACATGGCGGTCCAAACCGGCACATTGTCCGGGTCGTGCGCGAGAATTTTTCGCGCCGCGGCAATCACGGCGTTAAAATTCTCTTTCACACCGTTGGTCTGCACAACACCGTGGAGCGCGTCCGCGAAACCAGATCCAGCGCGAGAGCCTTGCGCTATGACGCAATGGCTCCGTCATAGCGCTTGTCGCCGAAAAATTCCGCACCGGCATAATATGGTCGTCGGCCATGAAAGCTGCGGTGGTTGCACCGCGTTCGCGCCGCCGATTATTTCTTGGCCGGAGTGGTAATACGCGAAACGGCATTCTATCATCGAATTGGAAAGGGTTGGCGACGCCGCTTGGAAGCGCCACATTCGGGCAAACGGAGCGATAAACATGGAGCGCAAGTATCGACCGAAGGGAATCGCGGAATGTTGATGGCTCTGCGCTACTATTGGCGGCTGGCCTGCGGATATCATTTGCGGCCTTGGCGCAGCCCGTACATCCGCTGGCGCATGGAAACATTCTACGGTGGCGACATGCACAATCTCTCCGCGCGCGAATTCTTTCGGCTAATGTGGCGCGACGGCGCCGCCATGCGCGCCTTTCTCCGCTGGGTCGCGGAACGCGAAAGTGCCCTTAAATCCGCGAGACAATAAATAGCCCCGCGCCAATCGCGATCGCATCCTCGAGAAGCGCGACGACCATATCCGGAACTTTCAGCGCCTTCACGATCCCGGTGCGAACCCTGGAACCCGCAAACGCGCCGACAATTCCGCCCACTCCGCCGAGGATTCCGCCGGTTAGCCAAGACTGTGCTCCGGCCAGCCCGAGCGCGGCTCCCGCAAGTCCGCCCAGCAGAATGCGCGCAATCAATCCGGCCGGTTTCGTCCGCGCCGGTGTGGAAGGGAGCTTATCCACGATTAATTCCACAAGCGCCAGCACGGAAAAGAAGCAGATTCCGATGGTGGTTCCCATAAAATTGAGCAGCGTGCCATGAAGATTGATCCAACCCAGACGCGCGCCCCAGGCAACGGTAGTGGGAGCCATTAACGACCGCAATCCGGCAACGATCCCAATCAGAAATGCGAACAACAACACGTGTGAAGCATTCATCGGAACCTCCCCTGCACACCAAATTTCCCGCTCATTCATTCAAATACGCCGGCTGGGCGCCGGTGTTACTCGAATTGTGATCGTCCCCGCCCGTAGCGCCGTCATCCGTGCCGGTGGTTCTCAGCGAGCGCCATGATACATCCGAAACGATGTACCGCGCCTCCCCTCCCGCCGCGGTATAATGCATTGAGGACTTCCCCTTACGCAAAATGCCTGACCTTGCTATTCTGCAACCCACCGAAACACTGCACCCGGCGCGCTGGTGGGAGACTGACGGCGACGGCCGCGCGCATTGCTACCTGTGCCCGCGACATTGCCGCATCGGCGAGGGGCAGGCCGGTTTTTGCTACATCCGGGTTAATCGCGGCGGCCGGCTCTTCAGCCTGGGCTATGCGCAACCGGCTGCCTTGCAGGTTGATCCCATCGAAAAAAAGCCACTCAATCATTTTTTGCCGGGGACTCGAGTTTTCTCGATGGGCACGGCCGGCTGTAACATGGGCTGCTTCTTCTGCCAGAACTGGGACATTTCCAAATCGCATCAGGACCAGGTGGGCTCGGTGAACGTACCGCCGGACGAAGTCCCGCTGCTTGCTCAGCGATACGGATGCCCCACGATTGCCTTCACGTACAACGAGCCCACCATCTGGGGCGAATATGTAGTGGATATTTGTAAGTCCGCGCACGCCATGGGAATGAACACGGTAATGGTCACCAACGGCTACATTACGCGCGAAGCCTTCCACGATATTTACGATCACGTGGACGCCGCCAATGTTGACCTGAAAGCGTTCAGCGAGCAGTTCTACGGAAAAATTACGTTGACGCATCTGCAGCCGGTGCTGGAAATGCTGGAATGGCTGCGCAAGGAAACCGGCGTGTGGTTCGAGATAACCAACCTCATGATTCCGGGCCTTAATGATGCCGAGGATGAGACCCGCCGTCTGGCCGATTGGATCCTCGAACATCTCGGAGAGGACGTTCCTTTACATTTCACCGCATTTCATCCCGATTTCAAATTGCAGGACCGCCCGGCGACGCCGCCTTCAACGTTACATCGTGCCCGCGCCATTGCGCGCGAGGCTGGCCTGCGCTATGTCTATGAAGGAAACATTCGCGGCGATGGCGGGAACACGCTGTGCCCGTCCTGCGGCGCGCTGTTGATTCGGCGCTCCTGGCACGACATCATCGAAAACAATCTGCGAAACGGCTGCTGTCCCGCTTGCAGTCTGCAAATTCCCGGCGTATGGACGAATCCGCGAGCGGGTGTGCCCTCCGCATCCCCGTCTGTCGATCCCGTACCCGTCCGCCGCAAGTACTCCCACCTGAATTTATGAACTGCGTTACATCTCCAACGTCATGTTTTCTTCCTCAAATTCATTTCACAATCTGGCTGGCGATTAGCGCGGCGGTGATTTGCTTTGCGCGGTCCAAATCGCTCTTATCGCTGGTTTCTAGAGGCCTGAAGTAGGCCGTTAGGTCAATGTCCGGGAAACCCATGCGTGTCAACTGAGCGGGAAGCGTGCCCCGAAGCGCCTCGCCCGAGAGTCCCGAAAGCTGCACCAATGCTTGAAAAATTACTTCTTGCTCCGGAATTCGCCAGTGGTAGCCATGCGGTTCGGAAAGAATCTGCTCGAAAATTTCCGAACGCTCCGGCCCCGGGGAGATTTGGCACAACAACTGGAGCAGTCGCACCTCAGTGGCGCTTGTAAATTCTTGCTGCAGATTGCCAATACACGGATTTTCTTCGGGCACGGCCCTATTTTACTTTGAGAATTGTCAGACGCTGGCCTTTATTGGTATTTGGCGCACGCGTGTTTGAAAGGCAAGTTGTTTTATTGACGCCGATGGCAACGGGGTTCTAAACTCCGGCTGGTGATGAGATTGCCTTGAGCATGACCGGTCGCACGCTCGGAAAATACCGTGTCGAGGAAGAAATCGGCGCGGGCGGCATGGGCGAAGTTTATCGCGCCCACGATTCGAATCTGGACCGTATTGTTGCCCTGAAAGTTCTTCCGCCAGGGCTTCTGGACGACGAAGCTGCCCGCAAGCGTTTTCGCAACGAAGCGTTGACACTCTCCCGCATTAATCATCCCAACATCGCTACAATCTTCGATTTCGACAACCAGGAGGGCGTGGACTTCCTGGTGATGGAATTTATTCCCGGCACGGTGCTGAAGGCAAAAATGGCCGCCGGCGCCCTGCCCGAATCGGAAGTGCTGGAGATCGGCATCCAGCTTGCCGAGGCCCTTTGCGCGGCGCATGGGAACGGCGTGGTGCATAGGGACTTAAAGCCCGGCAATCTGATGCTGACGCCCGAAGGACGATTGAAAGTGCTGGATTTTGGCGTGGCCACGCTGCTTCGTCCGGCTGGCGGGGAACTGGACGCAACTCGGACCAAATTGACAGAAGCCGGGGGGCTGACGGGCACGCCGCAGTATATGTCTCCCGAGCAATTGCGCGGTGATCCGGTGGATGGGCGCAGCGACATCTGGTCCTGCGGCGTAGTGCTTTATGAGATGGCTGCGGGAACATTTCCGTTCAAGGGTCGCACGGTCATCCAGTTGAGCATGGCAATTCTGCAGGGTGAAGCCGCAGCCATGCCTTCGAACGTGTCCCCCGGGCTGCGCGAAGTAATTCAATGTTGCCTGGCGAGGGAGCCTGGAAAACGCTACCAGCGCGCCGGCGAAGTGCAGGCTGCCCTGGGTGCGATTCAATCCGGTCAAGCGCCAGCCGCCGGGATTCAACTCGCGGGGAAATCGCGGCGAGCGGCGGGATGGGCGGGTGCGCTAGCGGTATTGGTTGTATTGCTCGCGGTGGTGTCCGGATTACTCGTGCATCGACGTCAAACTCTTCAGCCCGATGCGGTGAAGCGCCTGGCGATATTGCCGTACGCGGGAGATGCAAGCGATCCGGCATCGCGCGCCTTCGGCAATGGATTGATAGCCACGCTGACCACCAGGCTAACGCAACTCAGCGAGAATCGCGCGCTCGAAGTAATTCCCGCCAGCGAAATGCGAAGCAAGAACGTATTGAGCCTCCAGCAAGCCAACCAGCAATTCGGAGCAAATCTGGGCCTGGAAGTGACTGTCGAGAACGCCGGCGGCATGACCCGGGTCACCTATCATCTGGTGGATCCAAAGACCCACCGAGAACTGCGCGGCGATACGATCACCGCGGCATCATCAGACCCTTTCGCGCTCCAGGACAAAGTAGCAGAGAGCGTTATAAACGCGCTGCAGATCACGCTTCGTCCCGAGGAGCAGCAGGCGCTCACGGTCCACGGAACCTTGCAGCCCGCCGCTTACGATTTCTATTTACAGGGGCGCGGCTACCTGGATGCTTCCTCTACAGAGCGCGATATTGAAAATGCCATTACTGTTTTCAATGAAGCTCTCCGGCAAGATCCTAATTATGCTCTGGCCTTTGCAGGTCTTGGAGAATCCTACTGGCATATGTATACGCTCACCAAGAAAAGTGAATGGGTGGCTCGCGCAAAATCAGCATGTGAAAAATCCGTTACCTTAGAGGACCGCCAAAGCGATGGCCACGCCTGCCTGGGACTGGTTTTCAACGGCACGGGCAAGTATGACGAGGCGGTGCAACAGTATCAGCAGGCGGAGGAACTCGATCCCACCAATGACAATGCCTACACGGGGCTTGCGAACGCCTTCGAGAATCTGGGCAAGCCTGATGAAGCTGAGAAGACCTACAAGAGAGCCATTGCTGTGCGGCCCAACCATTCGTCCACCTACAATCAGCTCGGGGCGTTTTATCAGCAGCAGGCCCGATACGCCGATGCGGCGGCCATGTTTTCCCAGGTGACCGAGTTGGCGCCGGGCAATTCCACTGGTTACAGCAACCTGGGCTCTATCTATTTGATGCAGGATCGTTACGCCGAAGCCGTGCCGTTGCTGGAACGCGCGGTGGCCATTCAGCCCACGACGACAGACCTCTCAAATCTGGCGACTGCTTACTTCGCATTGCGAAAATTTTCTGAGGCCGCCGGCACTTATGAGAAGGCCCTCCAGCTCAACGATCACGATTATGAAGTATGGGGAAACTTGGGGGACGCCTACTACTGGGCGCCCGGTATGCGCGGGAAAGCGGCGGCGGCTTATCGCCAGGCAATTGCACTCGCCCAGGAAAGACTGCGCGTGAATCCTCGCGATGGAGAGGCGCTGGGCTACCTGGCGCAATACTACGCCATGCTGGGGGAACGGCAGCAGGCACTGGCATATATCACACGGGCCTCGGCTATTGCTCCCCATGATCCGGACGTGCTCCTGAGCGCCGCCATTGCCTACAACCAGCTTGGCGACGTGGATAAGACCCTCTCAACCTTGCAAGCCGCCCTGGCAGCCGGCCTGACTCGAAATCAATTGCGCGATACCCCAAATTTTGATACGCTTCGCGCCGACCCACGGTTCCGGAAGTTGTAGTCGGGCCCCTGAAGGAAATCCAAAGGAGGACACATGAAAGGCAATCCGCGGAAGGTTGTGATTTTCATCATGGCTCTCGTTTTCACAGCCGCTATCGCAGGCACCACGGTTTCCTGCGGCCGCTTCTTCGGCGGCGGAGGCGGGGGAAGTTTGACTGTTACCTGCGCCGGTACATCTTCCACCAGCATCCCGGTAACGGTCGGCTCTAACGGTGTTAATTACGGTGATATTTTGGTATGTCCGGGCAACACGGTAACGTGGTCCTCCACAACATCGAGTTTCGTTGTTAATTTCACCACCTCTTCGCCGTTTGAGACGGGTAACGGCGCGGGGACGTATCCGTCTTCGACAACTTCTCCTTATACGGTTACGTCCCCCGCCGCGAACAATACAGGTGGGACGTCCTGCGGCCCGCAATGCTGGGACTTTGATTACACGGTATCATCCGCTTCAAACAGCTCGGCAACCGATCCGCATGTGATCATTGTCCGCTGAGGGATTTTTGACGTGCATTAGCGGCAATTGGGAATCATGCGCGGAGTCCGGCCAGAGCGGCTGAATTTGCGGCGTTGCCGCTGACGCGATTCAATAGGAGACGCGAATGAAAAACAGTGTGTGGAATAGCACGATGTTTGTCGCGTTGGCCGCTCTGACAGCTGCCGTCGGATTTACCGCTGCTTCCACTGTTGGCCAGCCGGCCCTTGCGGCGAAGGTTCGCTGCGGCATGCACACCGTAACAATTAAGTCCGGAGTGGGGGCTGTTCCTCCCAATATTTCCGTTTGTCCGAACGATAAGGTGAGATGGACGAGCGGTAAATCCGCGAAATTCCACATCCATTTTGACCATTCGCCGTTCACCAGCACGTCCGGAACCGGTGATTATCCTGCTGCCGGAACCACGACAATATCGTTTACATCCGGACGGGCAATTGCAAAGCAAGGGGCTGACTGCGGAAGCGGTTGCTACAAATATACGGTGACCATCCAGGGCGACAAGAAGAGTCCGTATGATCCGCACGTAATCATTGTTCCTTAGGCGATTGCTGGGCAGCCAATCAGGTATTCGGCATGCCAGAGGGCATTTTCCGACGGCAAATTGTCCTGAGCTAATTTAGAAGGAGATGCACGTGAAATATATCACTCGGAATATCGCAAATGTTCTTCTTGCATTCGGCTGCCTGGCCGTCGTCGGTCTGGCCGCGATCCCCTCTGATTGTCGCCCGATAAGTTTCGGCGAATCCGACTTGTCGCCCCAAGCACATGTTACCTGTGGATCCCATGGGGTAAGCGTTGATGCTGCGGGTGTTGACGCCGATTCTGTTTATGCTTGTGCCAATGACGCTGTGCAATGGACCAGCAAGGGAGCCGACTTCACGATCTCTTTTCAGAATCCGCCGTGGGGTGCCAGTGCGGGACTTTATCGATCCTCCGGAAATCCTCCCACAGTCACATCACGGCCTTTTCCGGCGTGTACGTCAGCCAGTTCCTGCGACTACAAGTACACTTTGGAAATTGGCGGCAAGACGTACGACCCACACGTGATCATTGTTCCTTAGGTAGTCGGGCGACCCTGTCAGGACAAGGGGGCGGAGGAATCGGCCCCGCTCCAGGGAGTGGCGAGCTCATCCGCTTCAAGGCGTTCGAGAAATTTCCTGCGGCCATGCCGCACGGGGAACACAAAACAATGGCGGGTCCAGTCCGATAGCAGCAGGCCTTCGCGAGAATCCCAGTCTATTTTGTGAACCCATCCGGCTTTGTCGCCCGCGAGAATTGGGCTTTGCTGCCGCTTTGACTTTGACGCAGAAGCGCTGGCTGTCAAGCGCCACGCTGGGCAGGGATAAACTGGTTGTCGCGCGGTCTACTGCCGCGCGGCGTATTGATTGAAGTCCAGCAGAAGCACGATGCGGACGCGGTCGGAGTTATTCCACACCTCGTGTTCCATGGTGTTATCGAAAATCAGGCATTTTCCTTCCTGCCATTCCCGCGTTTCTTTTTCGACGCGGAATTTGCAATCGGGCGGAACAACTAAGCCAAGGTGGCATCGCAGCGTAACTTCCTTGCCCACATGCGGAGTAATGTGCGCGCCCGGCTCCAGCCAGGAAAATCCCGCTATGGTCAGCCCTGGAATCGCTTCCACGGCTTTGGTGGTGTAAGGTGCCAGCGCGGCGTTGCGCTCCATCTTTTTCCCGCCGGAATAAATCCCAAAGACCTTCCAGCCGCCCTCGTACAGAAATTTTTCCGGCCAGGACATGAACTCGTCCTTATTCAGCTTCAGCGCCTCGTCCTTGATGCCCTGGTAGTGGCTCTCCAGCACGGGAATGAACGGAAACTTGCCGACATCTGTGAACATAAACTCAGCTCCTCTTTGCCGATCCCGCGATGTGCCCGTTATCGGTTTATTCAAGCTCGCTCATTAGCGGGTAAAGATCTCCCGGATATTAGTGGCGGCCTCCAGGCCCGAAGTTAGCTTCTTGTTCAGTTTCCCAACCCGGCGCGGGAGCCAAATCCGGATCCGACATCGGGTCCAGGTCAATATCCACGGGGGACTGATCGCCGGATTCCGCTCTGGCGCGGTCCGCGATTTTCTTCTGCGCGCGACGCTCCGCCTTCTCGCGCTGCTTGTCTTTCCTTTTCATTTCTTTTTGCCGCTTCAGGAATGTGGTTACCATCGAATCTCCTTGAGTTGGGCATCAGCGTCGAACAGGCCTATACCGGGCGCTGCCTCCGGGGCACTATTGCAGCCGGTTCTTACCAGCGCGGTTCGCGCGGCTGGCGCGCGGCTTCGCGGTAATCCTCGTTCGAGAATTTGCCGCGGTCATTGCGATCGCCGCCACCACCTCTATTGCCGCCCGGTCCGGATGGGCGTCCCGCAGGACGACTGCCGCTGGGGCTTGGAGCGCCCTTGGGCCGCGCCTCATTGACCTTCAGATTGCGCCCACCAATGGGTTTTCCATCCAGTCCGGTTATTGCCTGGGCTGCTTCGCTATCGTCCGCCATTTCCACGAACCCGAAACCCCGGGCCTGACCCGTCTCCCGGTCTTTGGCGATGTGCACGCGAATAATTTTCCCAAAAGGCTCAAACATCGCGCGCAGGTCCGCCTCTGACGTCCCAAAACTCATGTTGCCCACAAACAAATTCTTCATCCCGATGCCTCTCCTTGATTAGCCTCAGCGCCGACCATTGTCGGGACGCTTAACTCCATTTTATACCTTTTGCACGGAACTGCGCACCTCACGTCACACAAAAAACCGTGCGAGTCGTCCGGCGATACCATCGCGCAAGACTGCAAAGTGTCGTGCAAGTCAGCCAAACACGGGTCGGAAATGCGTATGCCAAGCCAGTGCGGGCAGCCGACCTGTTTGCGCTCGCCAGAGCCGCGAACACAGGAATGGTGGCGGGGGGCAGAATCGAACTGCCGACGCCGGCCTTTTCAGGGCCGCGCTCTACCAGTGAGCTACCCCGCCGCGCGAATGAAATCAATTGTAGGGGCAGCCACAGACGGAGTCAAACGCCTTAAAGTCGCACGGTCCGCCGGTCAGCGCGCTGACTGATCGAATTCGCGCATCCAGTCCTTTTTCTTCAGAACTTCGCGCGCCTTGGGACCGTCGGCAGGTCCGACAATGCCGTCCTTCTCCATTAAATCAATCAGCCTCGCGGCGCGGCCATAGCCCACTCGCAGACGGCGCTGGAGCGTGGATGTGGAAGCGCGTCCTGCCTCGCAGACTACGCGAATGGCATCCTCGTACAACGCATCATCCACCTCTTCGCCGCCCTCCTCGGAGCCTTCGCTATCCGTACTGCGTGAATTTTCATCCCGCGGCGGCTTCAGCAATTCTTCGTTGTAGATTGCCTTGGCCTGCGCGCGCCAGAAATCACATACCAACCCGATTTCATCTTCGCCGATCAGCGGCCCGTGAATGCGATGCAGCCGCGACGATCCCGCCGGCAGATAGAGCATGTCGCCTTTGCCCAGCAGGGATTCCGAGCCATTGGCATCGAGGATGGTCCGCGAGTCCACTTTGCTGGCCACGCGAAACGAAATGCGCGCCGGGAAATTCGCCTTGATCAATCCTGTAATCACATCCACGGACGGGCGCTGTGTCGCCAGAATCAAATGAATGCCCACCGCGCGGGCCATCTGCGCCAGCCGCGTGATGGATTCTTCCACGCCGTTCGTATCCACCATCATCAGGTCCGCAAGCTCGTCAATGACGATTACCAGGTAGGGCAGCGGCCGGTTGTCCGGGTCATCATTAGCATCGAAAAGCGAAAGCGATTGGCCCTTCTCAAACGTCTTATTGTATTGATCGATGTTGCGCACGCCGCGCTCCGCCAGCAGCTTTAAGCGGCGTTCCATTTCTCGCGTGGCATTGCGCAGGACGTTAGCTGCCACTTTCGGATCGGTCACCACCGGCGTGAAGAGATGCGGAATATCCGCGTAAAGTCCCAGCTCGAGCCGCTTGGGGTCCACCAGCACCAGTTTCACTTCATCCGGCGTGGCCTTGAATAGAATCGCCATCAGAAGGGAATTGAGAAACACGCTTTTGCCCGTGCCCGTTGCGCCGGCAATCAGTACGTGCGGCATTTGCGTCAGGTCCGCCGCGCGAATGCGCCCAATCAAATCCTTGCCTAGCGGCACTGTGAGTTTCGACGGAGAATGCATGAACTCCGGCGATTCAATCACTTCGCGCAACATAATCGTTTCGCGCTTGGGATTGGGAACTTCAATCCCCACCGTATTCTTGCCCGGAATGCGCTCGATCAGAATGGATTCGGCTTGCAACGCGAGGCAAAGATCGTCCGCCAGCCCGGTCACCCGGCTGTACTTGATGCCTGCCTCCGGCTTAAATTCGAACGTGGTCACCACGGGGCCGGGATTAATCTGCGTAATTTTGCCCTGAACGTCGAACTCCTGCGACTTGGTTTCTATCGCGCGCGCGCACTCTTTGAGCTGGTCCTCGTCCATCTTCTCGCGGCGTTCGGCGCGATGCAGCAGGTCCGGTGACGGCAGGCGATAACTCGTCTTGCCGCGCGAAATCTTTGGTTCTGCGCCTCGCGGGGGCCGATCAACCACAGCTGTATCCGAAAAAGTGATTACCGCCGGACCTGGCTTGGAATGGACCGCCTCTTCTTCGCGCGTGGGATCGAGCGCCCGAAATTCCTCGTCCTCCTCAATTTCCACTTCCTTGGCGCGCGCCATAATTCGCTGGCGCGCCACTGGAGGCCGTCCCTCAATCTTGATTTCCTCGACGCGCTTCTTTAGTTTTTCCGTTTCGCGAGCTTCGCGGTAACTTCGCCAGCGCGCCATCCAGCGCCCAATCGATCGATTTGAAGTGGCGGGTTTTTTCAAGTAATCCGCCGTGGAAGAGAATGAAAACGGCGTGGCCAGGAACAGCGCAACAAATATGCACGTTAATGCCACCAGATGCGCTCCCACGGAATTGAGCGCGCCGCGCAGCCCCTCTCCAATCAACATCCCCAGTAGTCCTCCGGCGGGCAATGCCCCGCGGAGCGCGGGCACATGCAGCAAGCCCAACTCGGCGGGAATGAAGATCAGCAGCATCGCGTAGCCGATCGACTTCAGCACCGGCGAAGCCGTCGCTTGGCCACGGAACCATTCCAGCCCAAAAAGAGCCAGAGCAAGGGGAAATAGAAAAGCGGCATATCCCACCAATTGGAACAACAGGTCGGAGAGGTGCGCTCCCACCGGGCCAATCCAATTATGCGCGGGGCCGGCGGCCGATAGCGGAGCGGCCACGTCCAGCGACGCGTCGTTGGGAGAATACGAGAGCAGACTCAGCGCCATTAAAACGGCCAGAGCTATCCCGATAAATCCGACGAGCTCATTGAGCCGCCGGTTCTGCGTTGGCGTGAATACTTGCACAGACACCCCTGCTTTTGGGGAAGGCAGGATTCAATCAGTCGCGACTCGCGCGGGCGCTAGCGCGCGTGGCCGCCATGGAGGAACCAAAACGACACAATGAGGATACCAAACAGAATGCGATAGTACACGAATAATTTCAGCGTGCGTGTCTGGAGGTAACGCAGAAACAGGGCAATCACCGCGTAGCCCACCAGGCCGGAAACTGCAATGGCGATTAAAATCGTGGATGTGGGGATGTCCAGGGCGCCCGCGTGATGCAGCTTCATGATTTTCGGCAATTCTTTCACTGCGGCACCGGCAATCACCGGCGTCGAGAGCAGAAATGAAAACCGCGCGGCCGTTTCCCTCGTCATGTTTCGGAATAATCCCGCGGTGATGGTAATGCCGGAGCGCGATACGCCGGGGAATAGAGCGAAGGCCTGCGCCACGCCGATATAAATCGAATCGCCGAGAGTCGTCTGTTGCAGAGTGCGCAAATGCCGGGCACGTGCGTCCGCCCACCACATAATCAACGCCACCAGAATCAGCGCTCCGGCGATGGGAAGCGGCTTGCGAAACGTGTCTTCAAATTTCTTCTCGAAGAGAAATCCCAGGATGGCCGCGGGAATCGTGCCCGCCACCAGGTACCAGAAAAGTCGCTTGTTCTGCTGGACCTCTTCAACGCTGGCTTGCGCGGGATAGTGAACGCCCACACCCGCGAGCGCCAATTCCACCCAGTCACGCAGAAAATAGCAGAAGACCGCCACCAGCGTCCCGATATGCAGCGCCACGTCAAACGCCAGCCCGCCATCCGGCCATCCCAGCAGCCAGGGAAATAAAATCAGATGCGCCGTGCTGCTGACGGGAAGAAATTCGGTCAGGCCCTGGATGATGGCCAGGACAACGGCTTGGTAGAGGTGCATGCGGTTCGTCTCTCCTTGGATTCGCCCAGATTGCGCGTCATGGCCAGTGCGTCTACACGGTGGGCGTAATAATTTTTCAGCAAGCCGATTGTCTCAAACTCGTGTCGCCGCCAGAACGAGACGGCAGCCGCGTTATCCACCGCGGTTTCCAATTCAATATGCCGCACGCCGCGGCACTCCATGCGCTCTTCCGCGGCCGCCAGCAGCATCGAACCGACTCCCCGCCGCCTGAACTTGCTATCCACATCCAGACTGACGATGTGGCCCTGGCGTCCGGCGCTATGTAAAAGAATGAATCCGCAAATCCGCTCGCCAACCAAATCCGGCGCGGAATGCCCCAACGTGAGTTGTGCCGACGTGGCGTACCCCGCCCGCTGCCCTTCGAGGGTGAGAATTGCCGCCGCGCAGTCGGGTGTTGCACCCTCTGCCACTAAGCATTCCGTTCCAGCCAGGCGCAAGAAGCTTCGCAAAGTCCGCCGCGAATAGGCGATGTGCGGCGGAAAGCACGCGGCGTCCAGCGCATGGAGCGCGTCGAAATCCTCTTCCGCCCATGTGCGAATTCGAATCTCAGGAATCATCTCGAGACATAATCTTTCCGTCGCGCAGTTTATCATGAGTCTTCCCTGCGGCTGGAGATGTTCACACTAAGATGTGGAATCCGATACACCATGTCGAGCAAGTGGAATCGCGCTTGACACCAGCGCTGTATCTACCTACATTGCCTTCACGTTGATTGTCGCCGCATGACAGGCACCGCAAATACAGGGGGAATTTATGGCCAAAGTAACCGTGGACTTCGACGGAAATCCCGTCAGTCTTGACCCGAAATCGCTGAAGGACCTCCAGCAGGCTTCCAGCGACCTGCAATTCATCTTCGGCGGCGGCCTCGCGAGCTTTCTGAATCAACCGCTGTCGTCCGTCCCCGCAAAAACTTCGGCCAGCCTGACACTTGGTCCAGTAAATCCTTCGTGGAAATTGCTTGGCAGTCCGGCAACGATTTCGCTGAAGGCCGGTGCGGTCTTCACCATTATGATTCAGCAGCCCAATCAAACCCTTTTCACTTATAACCCCGACCTTGAAAATAGTCAGGCACAAAAGGCCAATATTACCGGAAAAGCAGGAAGCTGTTACGTCATTACCAAAGCTCAGTTTAATATCAGCGGCAGTCTGTCGGGCAGTCCTTCGGCCGGCGCCGTGGGTGTTTCAATTGCTGCTTCCGGCTCCGCCGCATACACTGTCCAAAACTTCAAGGCATTTGATCCTGCCACGGCGCTGAAGGACGCTGTATTGCAGGCGCTCGCCGCGTTTACACTGCCGCTGCACGAGAAAACCGCGGCCAATTTAAGTGACGGCGATTGCCTCTACTATCAGTTCGATGGCTCGCTGAACGTGGGCCTTGGCGCAACTTGGGGAGTGAAGAGCGCGCAGGTGGGCGGCACGGCGATCAGCGATATTGGCGCATCTCTGAAGACTGCGGGAAACATCGTCACTACGTCGGGATTGGCGCCAGTATCGGTCTCCGTAGGTGCGAATCTTTCTCTGAAATTTACATGGACGCGCGCTTTTGAGTGTTTCCTCGAACGCCGGCAGCCGACGGCTGCGCCGGGCGGCGCGACATTGCACATCTGTGCGGGGAGGACCTCGACGCGTGGAGTCCAGCTTGGAGTCTCGGTTGACGTCACGACTATTGGCACTCCGACAGCTGCCGTGGACGCAAGTTCCGCTACGCAGATGATTCTGTCGAAGCTCACTGGCCAACAGAATCCTCCGGCCGGGCAGGCTATTGGGCAGCAAGTGCAGCAGGCTGCCAACCAATACATCGGCGACGTGAACAAATGGCTTGCGGGATTGACCCAACGCGTCGATACAGCCGCGCAAAAAGGCGTGGCGCTATCGGTCTACTATCGGAACCAATCACAATTTACCAGCGCCTTTACATGGCATTTTGATTTCGCCAATGCTCAATCCGCCCAGGCCTGGAACTTCGCTATGGAGGGCGATTTTCTGAAGGCGTTGGCGACGGGCGCGGTCACGTTGGACGCTGGTTCCGGCTACGAGCAAATCCACGTCCGTGCCACCGGAATCAGCCTGACGCTCTTCGGCATGGGGCGGTTCAGCAATGCGCAGCAGTATTTCGACAAAGCGACGGTCAGTTACGCGGGCAATGGACGCTTCCAGTCGCAGATTACCGCCGGGCAGACCGTCACCACTACAAGCAACGGCAAGGTCAATACCAGTTCCCTGTATCTTTCTGCGACGTCCACCGGCGCGACGAATTTCAATGGAACACATTTGGATCTTTCGGATGTTGACCTGCGGCTCCACGGCATGCTGACCACGAAAAACGATCCGAAGCAGGCAGCGCTTATTGCCACGCTGCTAGCTGACCTTGGGCTCGCATTGCAATCGGCGGGAGGAACCGGTGGCGCGGACTTGATCCGCTTAGGTGGAATTTGGAAAACCGCCGCGCAGACCGGACAGATCAGCCTGGAAATCATTTACGAAATGATCGCGCTGCGGAAAATCACAGCGGACGACCACGACGCGGGCCAAAAACCGCCCTTTGCGCACGACGAAGTAAACTGGAGTTCTTATGCGCTCGCCTCGGACAATCTCGATAGCGAGCCGGTCAGCTATTTTCAGGGCCAGATTCAAACGCGAGGTTACGATTCCTACGATTCGTGGCGCGGATTCAACTGCGCGGTCAATCAATATTATGTCAATGCAACCGACCAGACCCCGCTCTTAAACAAAGCCACTCGCGTCCATCCTCCAACGCCCAGCCCTCTTTCTGATTCCACGCGCGCCTTGATGCGTCAACAAGGATATTTCGAGGGCACCACGGACGATCAGGACATACAACTGGGATTCTATTTCTTCGCCGGCCAGGAATACATGAATCTCTGCGGCAACATCTTCGACTTATCGCGGCAAATCGCCACTGCCAAGATCACTTGGGCGCAGCTTGTGAAAAGTTTGCAAGCCATCGCGGGTGACGATCTGAATGCGTGGTTCGCCCCGGTAGTCTTACTGGCGCTGGCGAAGAGCTGCAATGCCGCGTCCGCCACAATACAAGGCAGCGCGCTTGTGCCCGCCAGTGGAGACGGAGGCGTCACAGTCAGCTTGTCTTGATTGAATTTCAACTTGACGGCGGCGCGTGAAATCCTCGCGGCGCAGCAAAATCAGACTTCCATAATCACTGGCAGAATCATGGGTCGCTTGGAGGTCTGCTTATTGAGGAAGCGCTTCAGGTCCGCGCGAATCTTTTCCTTAATCACGCCCCAATCGCCTTTTTCCTCGGCGTTGGATTGCTCGATGGTGTGCAGCACCACATCGCGGATACGTCCGAGCATTTCCTGCCCGTCATCGGAAGGCAAAAAGCCGCGCGTCACGATTTCCGGCCGGGCTTCCAGCTTTCCAGTGTGTTTGTCGATGGCAATAATGGGGACGACGACGCCATCCTCGGCGAGATGCCGCCGGTCGCGAATCACTACGTCTTCAAGTTCCTCGAGCGACCCGGAATCCACAAGCACGCGCCCTGACGCCACAGGCTCGCGGCGGAACGCGCCCTCCGGCGTAAACTCCACCGGCTGTCCGCTTTCCAGCATAATAATTTCGCCGGAAACCGCGCCCACCTGTTCAGCCAGCGCCGCGTGACGGAAGAGTTGCCGGTATTCGCCATGCATGGGAATAAAATATTTCGGGCGCACCAAATTCAGCAGCAGCTTCATCTCTTCCTGGCTGGCATGGCCGGAAACGTGAATCGGCGCCGATGCGCTGCCTTCGTAATAGACCACGACCTGCCGCCGGAACAAATGGTCAATCATCCGAAAGATAGCTTTTTCATTTCCGGGAATCAGCCGCGCCGAAAGGATCAGCGTGTCCCGCTCATTGATGCTCATCGAGCGGTGATTATCCAGCGCCAGGCGCGATAGCGCCGACATCGGTTCGCCCTGGCTGCCGGCCACCAGCACCACCAGCTTTTTATGGTCGAACTGGCGGAGGTCCTGCTGCCGCACCAGGCTGCCGTCGGGAATGCGCAGCAGGCCCAGATTGTGCGACGTCTCTACGTTGCTTTCCATGCTGCGGCCGATGACGCCGATTTTTCTGCCCGACGCCACGGCGATATCCAGCACCTGTTGGATGCGATGAATCGAGCTGGCAAAGCAACTGACGAAAACGCGCCGCGGCGCAGCGCGCACGAGTTCTTCCATGCGCGGCCATATGGCCCGCTCGGATGGCGTGAATCCCGAGCGCTCCACGTTGGTGCTGTCGCTGAATAGCGCCAGCACGCCTTCTTGGCCATATCGCGCGAACGCATGAAGATCGAACGGAATCATGTCAATGGGTGTGGGATCAATCTTGAAGTCGCCCGTGTGAATGATAATTCCCAGCGGCGTGCGAATCGCCAGCGCGACGCAATCAACGGTGCTGTGCGTCACATGGATAAATTCCAGCGTAAACGGGCCGAGCTGGAGCGATCCCTTGGCCTTGATTTCGTGCAGCTTGGCGGTTTCCGTAAGGCCGTGCTCGTCCAGCCGCCGCCGCACCAGTTCGAGAGTAAATCGCGTGCCGTAAATCGGCACATTCAGGTCGCGCAGGATGTATGGCAGTGCGCCGATGTGATCCTCGTGCGCATGCGTCAGGATAATCGCGCGCACCATCTCCCGGTTTTGCTTCAGGTAGGCAATGTCGGGGATCACCACGTCCACCCCGAGCAGCTCGACTTCGGGGAACATCATCCCCGCGTCAATCACAATGATGTCGTCGCCATACCGCAACGCCATCATGTTCATTCCAAATTCGCCCAGCCCGCCCAGCGGGATGGCCCATAACGATTGCGTGCTCAATTGGCTCTTTCCTTATCCTTCAAGTTCGCAATCCTATCATATCCGGAAGCGAGTATCGGTGCTGCTTGGCAGGAGAGAGATGAGTGTTTTTTGAGGTGCTGGCGCCCCTTGTTTGATATTGTGCGAGATATGATTCTACAGAGGCGGATTGGATTGGCGGCCTTCATCGTGGGCTCGCTGCTCTGCGCATGGGCTTTTTGGCTCAACAGACCAATCCCGGAGGCTGTCTTTCGGCCGGTGTATGAGCCAATCTCACTTGGAGTTGGCCACATTCACCAGGATTTCACGACCGGACTCGGTGTTTCTTATGTTATGGGCATTCAAGTAGATCGAAAGTTACCATTTGAGGAACTGCAATGCTTAATGGGCCTTAGAGGTCAGAGTTCAGGCAAGGATGCATGTCACGGTATCCCGGCGGTTTTAGACTATTCGTGGGCACTAGGTTGTAATGGTCGAGTCATACGGACAGGCTCATCGGGCAAATTGGAAGGTGGTGCGTATACGGATGAAACAATGGAGGCGATTTTCGGCTGGTTGGATGGCAAACGGGGCCAAGAATGTTATCTAGATCTTGATTTTCACCGCGACGGTTCTGGGCTTGCAAAAGCGAATCCAAGGTTGCATGTGGAAGTTGACAATTCCTATTACGAAGACAGGGCATTTGGATTTCTGACTTACTTTTTCGGCGGTTTGGCAATTGTCATAGTCGGCGGAGTCCTCATGCTCCTGTCCTTCCTGCGGGGGAGGATGAGTGAGAAGGAAAAGGCCACCTGAGATGAAGAGAACTTCACTGCGCGCTTACGCGCGCGGACGGCGTGCAAACATTCCGAAGACGACACCAAAGGCCGCGCCGATGGCCACCCATTCGCCCATATGGTGCGTCGCGGCGCCCATCGCAGCGCCGACGCCCACGCCGACCGCTAGCCATACTCCCAATGATCCCCGTTGACTGCGCGCGCAGTTATCAGGCATAGGCTAGTCTCCTCCGGAAAACAGACGCGCGACGCCCACCAGCAACACCGCTCCCACGGTGGCGGCGGCGAGGCTGCCGATGAATCCATAAGTGACGATGCCCAGGCGCGAGAAAATCCAGCCGCCGATTACCGCGCCGATCAGTCCCATCACGATATTGCCGAGGCAGCCGAACCCCTTGCCGCGCATCAACTCCCCTGTTAGCCATCCGGCAATCAGTCCCACAAAAATCCAATAGACCCAGCCGGGGAAAATGTAGACGTGCATGGAACTATGCATTTATTTCTCCTTGAACCCGCGAAGCCGGGAAAATATAGCCGAGCGCGCGATAGATTAACTTGGCGGCCAAAAAATCGGAAGCATGGTCACCGGGCTGCGGCAGCAGTTCGACCACATCCATGGCCACGATTTTCCTCGCGGCGGCTACCGCGCGAATAAGAGCCGTCACCTGGTACCAATCGAGCCCGCCGGGTTCAGGCGTACCCGTGGCCGGAACGTAGGCCGGATCGAATCCGTCCAGATCAATCGTCAGATAGACGTGCGGTCCCAGCGCCTCGACGACGCGCGGAATCCACTCCTCCACTGGTGCCTTCACGATGTCATGCGCCCAGAATATTTTCGTTCGCAGAGTGGGGATAGCTTCCGCCTCCTCGACGCAAAGGGAGCGAATCCCCACCTGTACCAGCGGCGCCGATTGCAGGCAGCGCCGCATGGCCGCCGCATGACTATTGGGATTGCCCTGATACCCGTCGCGCAAATCCGCGTGCGCGTCAATTTGCAGTACAGTCAGGTCCGGATGGGCTTTCGCCGCAGCCATCACCAGCGGAGGAGTCAGCGAATGCTCTCCACCCAACGCCACGGGAAACTTTCCATCCATCAGCAGGTGCAGCTCGACGGCATATAACTCCTCCAGCACCATTTCCAGCGTACCTTCGTGCGTGTCGATGGCAGGCAGCGTGTGGATGCCGACGTCCTTATAGGTTTCACGCCGCAGTTCTTCGTCCCAAGTTTCCATATTGCGGCTGGCGGCGATAATCGCGCCGGGGCCGTTGCGCGTGCCGTGCTCGTAGGACGTAGTGCGCTCCAGCGGCGCGGGAAAAATCACCGCGCGCGACGTCTCATAGCGTGAGAACTCCTCCGGCAGTCCGCCGAAATTTTCGGGTGCTTCCTTGGTGTAGTCTTTCATCGCCTCTCTTTTTCCTCGCCTTCCTTGCCTTCCGCCGCGGTTATCGGGAGAATACTCCATCGCACCCGGCGCGCGCTTAACACACAATCAGTTGCGATGCCTACATTACCCGCGAGGAGACGCAATGGCCAAGCAGAAAAAGGGGTCCACGGAAAGAATTCTTCACGATCCCGTGGCGGACAAATTGAAGCCCATCTATCCCCTGGATCTGGCCCAGGCTCGCACCGTGGACGATTTAGTCCGCGCCATGGGCCAAACAGCATTTACGGCCCGCCAGGTCGGCGACGCCGCTGACGTGCTCGAAGCCATGGCCCGCGATAAGGACTGCTTCACGGTAATGACGCTTTCCGGCGCGCTCACAGTCGGCAAAATGGGCCTGGTATTTTGCGATCTGGTGGATTCCGGCGTTGTGAAAGCCATTGTCTCCACTGGCGCACTGATGGCTCACGGCCTGGTGGAAGCCACCGGGCGCTCGCATTTCCGCTACGACGAGAAAATGAGCGACACCGAGCTTTTCATGGCCGGCTACAACCGCGTTTACGATTCGCTCGAGCCGGAAATTAACCTCGACCATGTCGAAGAAGTGGTGGACCAAATCCTGTGGGATTGGAATCCCACCGAGCCGGTATGCAGTTGGAAATTGAATCAGCGGATCGGTGAACTTCTCATTAAGCAGTCCGGCGGGCGTGGCATTCTGAAATCCTGTGCGGAGCAAGGCGTACCGGTTTTTGTCCCCGCCTTTAGCGATTCCGAGCTGGGCATTGATTTCGCCCTGCACCAGCGGCTGCGCCGCCAAAAAGGGCAGGGAGCGTTGCGCTTCGATCCCTTCGAGGATTTCGAGCATTACGCCGAGACGATGCTGGCCACCAAGCGTATGGGCCTTTTCACCATTGGCGGCGGAGTTCCGCGTAACTGGGCGCAGCAGTTCGGAGTCTATGCCGAATTGCTCACACGCCGCGGCTTCCAGGGCTTCGAGAATTTGCCGCTGAAGCGCTACAACTATGGCGTGCGCATCTGTCCCGAACCGGTGCATTGGGGCGGCCTTTCCGGCAGCACCTACACCGAGGCCGTTTCGTGGGGAAAGTTTGTCCCGCTGAAAGAGGGCGGCCGCTTCGCCGAAGTTTTTGACGACGCCACCGTGGCGCTCCCGCTTGTTGCCGGCGCTGTCCTCGAGCGCATCGGCTATTTCAAGGGCGCCGCAGCAGCAGCAAAGCCCGCCCGCCGAAAAAAGCGCCGCTAACCCCGCGCGACACTGGCGAGTTTAGATCGCCGAGGAGCTAAACAGAGATGCCTAGCGATCAGTCTCCCGAGAAAAATGAAAACTCCCCTCGGCAATTCCCGCAAAACGTGGGGGAAGAAATTGAATTGTTTTTCACTCAAATTGATGCGCTGGCCGACACGTTACCATTGGCGACGTTAGCCGTTCAACGAGTGCGCGCCAATTCACTGAAGGAGTTCTTGGAGTTCACGCTTCAAGATTGCACGGTCGTCTCGAAGGCTGAGGGCAAGGTTACATATACATTTGAGTCGGGCAATTATTGGAAATTCCAGCGTTTACAGAGGCGTTTGAAGAAAGGCCAGCTCGCGCAGGAGTTGGTCCCTCGGGGGTTGCTGGTTGCAATGGTAAGTCAATTCGACGCGTATGTTGGTGGGCTATTAAGGCAGCTTTTTATGTTGAAGCCGGAAATTATAGAGGCATCTGAAAACACACTAACGATATCTCAACTGATGGAATGCGGTTCGATCGACAGTGCAAGGGCCTACGTTATGGACAAGCAGATTGATGCTGTTCTCAGAAAGAGCCATAGTGAACAATTCGATTGGTTAGAAGGCAAATTTGGCCTTACGCTTCGAGAGAACCTCCAGGTTTGGCCCGTATTTATCGAGGTCACTGAGCGGCGAAATCTCTTCGTTCATGCCAATGGGGTCATATCTCATCAGTACCTGGAGACATGCCGAAAGCATTCTAGTCAGATTCCCCCTAAAGCCGCACTGGGCGTGCAATTGCCCTTGACGCTCGATTATTTCGCTGCCGCACACGAATGCCTCGTCGAAATCGGCGTCAAACTGGGACAAGTTCTATGGCGCAAGGTGGCGCCGTCTGAAATGGATCAGGCTGATCAAAACCTGATCCGCCTAACATACGAGCTATTAACCGAGGGCCGCTATGTGCTTGCACGAGTGCTCTTGGATTTTGCTACGACCACCCTGAGACATCATTCCAGCGAAGAGTACCGGTTGACGCTAATTGTTAACAGAGTGCAGGCATACAAGTGGTCCGGTGATTCAAAGCGAGCGCGCGAAATACTTGACTCTATAGACTGGACCGCCACCGCCCTCAAGTTTAAGCTCGCCCATGCCGTCCTTCGAGATGAATTTCAGGAAGCAAGTGAAATCGTGAAAAAAATCGGTCAGGCTGGAGACGTCCGTAAGCACGATTATCGGGAATGGCCGCTTTTCAAAAATTTGAGAACGTCGACGGAATTCGCTTCGGCGTTTGAAAACGTATTTGGAGAGCCTCTTAATAATATTACGGTTCGTGAGAACGAAAGCGAAATCCCTGCCTTGTCAACGGCCAAGCAAGTTAACTAACAGTCCTTGCCATGTATTTCACAACAGAGATCCTGCATCTGAAGGTGCTTCATGGTTGAGCCGCAACATGTCCTCGCGTTTCTTGTGGTTGTCGTTTATCCCATTTGGGATTATTACGACACGCGCGAACTCAAAGCGGGTGCAAATCCCTCCGCAAAGCTGCGCTATTACAAGAAAACGCTTGCCCTCGAGTGGCTGGCGGCAATTGCTGCGCTGTTTGTCGCCGGACCGCGAATCTTTGCGCTGACCGTCCAACTTCCGCGCATCGCGTTACTCCATCCCATCATCACGCGAACGCTTGCCGCCGCGCTGGTCATCGCCATTGTTTACCTTGTGCTGGGGCCGCAGTTGCGCGCATTGCGCGATGAAAAGGTGCGGCGCATCATCCTGCGGCAATGTGAACGTATCTCGTTCTTTACTCCCCGAACTCCGCTGGAATTTCGCTGGTTCGCTCCTTTGTGCGTCACGGGCGGCATTTGCGAAGAAATTTTGTTTCGCGGATTTCTGATTCACTACTTCGGCCGCAACCCCTGGCATCTGGGCGTTATCGCGGCGGTTTTGATTTCCTCGTTTTCTTTCGCGACGGCGCATCTCTATCAGGGAGTCAAAAACCTGCCGAGCGTATTCATCGCCGGCGTCCTCTTCGCGCTGCTTTTCGTCCTGACGGGCAACCTGCTTGTCCCCATCATTGTCCACGCGGCTATGGACTTGCTCGCCATCCCATTGTTGCGTAGCGCTCCCGCCAACGGCGCTGCAAGCTCTGTTTAGGAGCGGCGTCTCCGCACCCAAATCTTCTTGCTTCATTGAACTTTCGCGCAGCGATTCGCGTACCTATTCGCAGCGTGCAGGCGCAAGGGTTGCGCCCACGTGATGGCAACGCGCATGGCGCGCGGGAGGGTTACACATGGCACAGAATCGCTTGCTTTTCGCATCTGCTTCCACTCTGCTCTTGCTGGGACTGCTGGCCGGGTCGCCGGTTCGGGCGTCGAGTCATCACCACGGTCTCACGGTTTCCACCGACGATCATCGCGACATCACCGATTGCAGCCAGATAAAGATCGATTTTGAGCGCGGAACCACCGCGCGCGGCGAGCAGCAGTTCACGGTCTCCAAGGGCGATGCCTCGCCGCTCACCATTCGCCTGGACAAAGGCAACAGCGTTTCCATCCTCGGCTGGGATCGCGCCGATTACTCCATCAAGGCCTGCAAGGCTGCGCAGGGAAGTTCAGATTCCAATGCGCAGTCGCAACTTGGACAAGTTTCCATTTCCACCAGCGGCGGCCGTGTGACCGCGAGCGGGCCCGGCAATGAAGACAACTGGATGGTCTATTTCATCGTGCAAGCTCCGCGCAATGCTTCGCTGAACCTGGAATCCGAAAATGGAGAGATCGCGTTGCGTCGCGTTTCCGGCACGATTAACGCCCGCAATACCAACGGCCCGATTGAGTTGCGTGATTGCACCGGCGACGTCCGCGCGCAATCCGAAAACGGCCCTATCGAGTTCACCGGCCAGTCCGGCGATTTCCATCTGTCCGCCCAAAACGGCCCGATTGAAGTTCGCCTCACCGGAACGAAATGGGATGGCGCGGGACTGGATGCCGGCAGCGAGAACGGTCCGCTCGAACTGCGCGTGCCGGACGGCTACGTTTCCGGCGTGAGCGTGGAATCCAGCGGTAATTCGCCCTTCACCTGCAGGGCGGCGGGGTGCAATGTCTCTGGAAACGGGGGCGACAGCGACCGCACCATTCGTATGGGCACTGGCGACGCCGTTATTCGCCTGCACACGGTAAATGGCCCTGTTGCCATCAAGTCTGCCAGCGCCGGCGATTCTTATCATCATGACGATACCAATGATGACGATGATGCTGCGGATTAGCGCAGGTTCGCGCTGAAATTGAACTTGCTCCACGGCCTTCACGGCTAGCCTATAACGCCTTGCTTGAAACACATGCTGCAAGCGTTGCGAATTTTCGCGTTATAGTTGAGACGCGATGCAATCGGAATCACGGGGTCTATTCAGCGATGCCGACGGCAACGTCACCGGTCGCGTCATCGGCATATACATCGTTTTGCTGATCATCAACCTAGGCTCATGGCTCTGGGCGCTCGTCGCGTTTCATCATGTGCCGGTGCTTCTGGGAACCGCGTTTTTAGCCTACAGCTTCGGCTTGCGGCATGCCGTCGACGCCGATCATATCGCCGCGATTGATAACGTCACGCGCAAGCTCATGCAGGAAGGCAAACGGCCGGTCGCGGTGGGATTTATGTTCTCGCTGGGGCACTCCACGATTGTCTTAATTGGAGCGGCCGCAATTGCCGGGACCACCCTCGCGTTGCAACAAAGGATGAGCGCCCTCAAGAGCGTCGGAAGCGTGGTCGGCACGCTCGTCTCGGCTTTTTTCCTGTTTGCTATTGCCATCGTCAATCTTGTCGTTCTGCGCTCAATCTATCAGGCGTTTGTCCGAGTTCGCCGCGGCGAGCCTTATGTCGAAGAGGACTTCGACTTGCTGCTTGGCAATCGAGGATTTCTTTCGCGATTCTTCCGCCCAATTTTCGGAATGATCGAGCGCAGTTGGCACATGTATCCGCTCGGCCTGTTATTTGGTCTGGGTTTTGACACGGCAACTGAAATCGGCGTTCTGGGAATTTCCGCCGCGGAAGCCACCAAGGGACTATCCTTCTGGTCGATTCTGGTTTTCCCCACTCTTTTTGCGGCGGGCATGTCGCTGGTGGATACCACGGACAATGTCTTGATGCTGGGGGCCTATGGGTGGGCCTTCATCAAGCCCATTCGTAAGCTCTACTACAACATCACCATCACCTGTGTATCTGTGATGGTCGCGTTCGTCGTCGGAGGCATCGAGGCTTTGGGTCTGCTCGCCTCGCAGCTCCAACTGCGCGGCGCTTTCTGGGACGCCATCGGCAAACTCAACGATAATTTCGGCATGCTGGGATATTTCATCGTGGGCCTCTTCGCCGCCAGTTGGATTGCCTCCGTCGCCATCTACAAATGGAAGCGTTTCGACGACCTCGAACTTAATCGCTGATTGAAATCCGTGGATTGGGACTGTTATTGCAGATGCTTCACCGCCCCCACGTCAGGTTTCAGCCGTGCGCGAGCCAGAAGAATTTCAGATAACCTTCGTAGATGTCCGACCACGTGTGCGCCACCATCCCCGGCAGCAAGCTCTTCCGCCATGTAGCGAGCAATCCGTAGAGAACGCCCAGCGTGGAAATCACAATCACCGGCCGCCATCCCTGATATGTGTGCAGCAAGCCGAACACCAGCCCCTGTCCTACGATGGCGACGGCGCGACTGCCCGTGAATGCCTCGAGTTGTGTTTGCAGGTAGCCGCGATAGACAAGTTCCTCGCAAAACCCCGCGGAAAAGCAAACCACGAAATAGACCGCGACTTCAAGAAATGAATGCGCGGGAGTAAAACCGGACGCTCCCGATGCGGCCGGCCGGAGCATGGACAGAATCCGGTAAACGCCCAGCGCAGTTGCTTCCCAGACGATCCAGAAGGGAAGAGCGATTCCGAAATCGCGGAACACATCGCGTGCGCTCTTCCATCTTTCGCCAACCAGTGAGAGCAGCGGGACGCCGCTGTCCTTCAAACCGCCGTAGACGTGCCATACCAGCAACCAGTCAATCGCAATGGAGAGAAGAAGAAAGGGAATGATATTCGGACGCGCCGCGGAACCGGCGTTCGATGCGGCCGGCGCGGCGCCCGTGCCGGAAAGCGCATGCATGATAAATCCGCCCGCGGCGATGGCTGCATTAATCAGCAGGAAAACGACAAGGTGCCCGGCAGAGGCTACAGGTTTGAATTTACGGGATGCGGCCGGTATGGCGGCGTCTGAAGTCATCGCCCGGCGTACATACTATCTATTCGTCGTCTTCGCCCAGCAGGATCGCAGCGGCCAGCACTGTGGTCCACAGCGCGCGTTTGTCACCGACGGCGGATTGGGTGATATTCATTGTGCGGACAATCTTGTTGGAAATCCGGTAAACTTCTTTTTTTTCGTCCCAACTCAGGTCGGGGTCAAATTCCACGTTCAGCGTGGTCGCCAGCATTTCGGCTGCCAGCTCTTCGGTGTACTCCCCCGCCACTTCTTCCGTCTCGCCGAACGAATGATGCTCCGAAAGATAGCCGAACATGGACTTATCCGCCGGCAGCGCCAGTCCCACGCCGGCGGCAATCAGCCGATGCGGCTCGCGCGTGGAGTTTTCGCTGATTACCGTGAACGACACTTGGCCGGGCTTCAGCATCTTCAGTCCGTCGCTGCGCGAAATCAGTTTGCACTGCGGCGGAAAAATCGAGGATACGCGCACGATGTTGCACGCGGCGATTCCCGCATTGCGCAGCGCCAATTCGAAGCTCGAAAGCCTCTCGCGGTGTTTGCCGACGCCTTTGGTTAGGAAAATTTTCTTCGCGACGAATGCCATCAGGACTGCCGGACTGCGGCGCCTCCAGCGGCGTATAAAGGTGAGAATCTCATCCGCGAAAAAATTAACAGGAACTCACCGCGAAATCAATGCCTAATCGCGCGCATGTGAAATAAAAACGCCGCAGGCGTCCGGTGCGTTCGCGCTGAAGCCGGTGTGCTCATAATGTAGGAGGACCGTGCTCATGTCTTTGAAGTGGCAAACCAAACCCTCACGCAAGATCAAATTGTAAACTGCTGGCCTCGCCTCCCTGGAACGTGATTACATATCGGAAGAGCCATGATTGCCGTGAAAAAATCTCCGGGCAAGCGCAGCGCCGGTTTGCTGCTCCATCGAAAACGCGGCGGCATCGTTGAAGTATTTCTCGTGCATCCCGGCGGCCCATTCTGGCAGCGTAAAGACGAGGGCGCGTGGTCCATCCCCAAGGGCGAGTTTGGTGCGGAGGAATCCGGCCAGGAAGAAGACTCGCTGGCCGCCGCGCGCCGCGAATTTCACGAGGAAACCGGTTTCGCCGTGGATGGAGAATTTCGCGCGCTCGACCCGGTGCGCCAAGCCGGAGGGAAAACGGTCTATGCGTGGGCCATCGAAGCCGATGTGGACGCAACCGCCATCGTCAGCAACACATTTTCGATGGAATGGCCGCCGCGCTCCGGTAAAATGCGCGACTTCCCGGAAGTGGATCGCGCCGCCTGGTTCGATCTCCACACCGCCCGCCTCAAAATCCTGAAATCTCAGCTTCCTTTGCTGAATCAATTGGCAACGTGGAGTTGCCGACCGTAAAATGCTCTTGCGACACTCAACCATCTGAGTAGGCAAGCCGTGGCCTGCTCTGGTGGCGTTTGCAAATCGGTCTGCGGTTTCCCTATACTGAATTGTTACAGATTTCATGCTGCGGAATTGGTGTGAGACGATAAGTTTTTCCGCAGAGCAGCAGCGCAACCAGAAGGAGCATGAATGTCCGCCAAGGCGGGGCCCGGCGCGAGTTACATCCTCGACAAACTGCAATCGCTCAGCGGCATGATCCCCATTGGCGGCTTTCTCATCGAGCATCTCTTTGAGAATAGCTACGCGCTGGTCAGCGACCAGAAGTACAATTTTATTTCCGGCAAGTTGCAAACCATCCCCTGGCGTCTTCCTATCGAGTTTTTTCTGCTCTGGCTCCCGATTCTCTTCCACGGAGTATACGGTCTCTACATCTGGTGGAAGGGCAAATCAAATTCTTTCCAGCATCCCTGGATGGCCAACTGGCTTTACACCTTGCAGCGCTGGTCCGGCATCGTGGCCTTCGCATTCATAGGCTGGCATCTTTATGTTGAACGCTATTTGTCGCAGGGCAAATCCACTTACGCGGGCGTTGCCGAATCCATGCACAATCCCGGTTACGCCATCTTCTATGTAATCGGGATCGTGGCCTCCGCGTTTCATCTCGGCAACGGCATTTGGAACTTTTCCTGCAAGTGGGGAATTACCGTGACGCCGCGGGCGCAGCGCGCCGCCGGTTATGTGGGCGCGGTCGTGGGCATCAGCCTGGCGATCATCGGCGTGGCCACCGTGGCCGGCTTCGTATTCAACTGGCATCCTTTCGAGTTCTATACCCAATGAGACATCCCAAAGTCATCGTTGTAGGCGGCGGCCTGGCGGGCTTGATGGCCACAATTCGCGTGGCTGAATCCGGCGTTCCGGTCGAACTTTTCTCCATCGTGCCCGTCAAGCGTTCGCATTCCGTTTGCGCGCAGGGCGGCATTAACGCCGCGAAGAATTTGAAAGGCGAAGGCGACTCCGCGGAAATTCATTTCGACGACACGATTTACGGCGGCGATTTCCTGGCCAATCAGCCGCTCGTGATGGGCATGTGTAAGGCGGCTCCTGCCATCATCGATCTTCTCGACCGCATGGGTGTAATGTTCAACCGCACGCCCGAGGGCCTGCTGGATTTTCGGCGCTTCGGCGGTACGCTGCATCACCGCACCGCTTTCGCCGGCGCCACTACCGGCCAGCAATTGCTCTATGCGCTCGACGAGCAGGTGCGCCGTTACGAATCCGAAGACAAAGTGAAAAAGTACGAGGGTTGGGCGTTCCTCTCCGCCGTGCTCGATGACGCCAATATCTGCCGCGGCATTTGCGCGATGGACTTGCGCAGCATGGAGGTGAAGACTTTTCCCTGCGACGCGGCGATTTTCTGCACTGGCGGCAACGGCACCATCTTCGGCCAATCAACAAATTCCGTGGTCTGCACCGGCTCCGCGCAGTCTGCGCTGTTCCAGCAGGGCGTTTATTACGCCAATGGCGAATTCATCCAGGTGCATCCCACTGCGATTCCCGGCGAAGACAAATGCCGCCTGATGAGCGAATCGGCGCGCGGTGAGGGTGGCCGCGTCTGGGTGCCGAAGACTCCCGGCGACAAGCGCGACGCGCGCTCCATCCCCGAAAACGAACGTTTCTATTTTCTCGAGGAATGGTTTCCGAAATACGGCAACCTGGTTCCGCGCGACGTCGCCACGCGCGCCATCTATCGCGCCGTTTACGAATTGAAACTCGGCTTGGAAGGCCAGCCCGCCGTCTATCTGGACGTCACGCATATTCCGCGCGAAGTGCTGGACCGCAAACTGGAAGGCATTCTCGAAATCTACGAAAAATTCATGGGTGTTGACCCGCGCGAACATCCCATGCGCGTTTTTCCTGCCATGCATTACACCATGGGCGGACTGTGGGTGGATAACGAGCACCAGGCCACCAATATCGCCGGCATTTACGCCGCCGGTGAATGCGAATACCAATATCACGGCGCTAACCGCTTGGGTGCGAATTCCCTGGTCTCCTGCATTTATGGCGGTATGCTGGCCGGACCGGCCGCTGTCCACTATTCGCGAGGCCTCAAGGAAGGTTGCGAAAATACTTCTTCCGCGGTGTACGAGCGCGAGCGCACACGCCAGCAGGACCAGAACGACGCGCTGCTTAATCGGCAGGGAACTGAGAATCCTCTCACCATTTGGAAGGAACTCGGAGCCATGATGACCGAGTACGTCACTGTGATCCGCAAGAACAAAGAGCTCGAGGCCGTGCTGCCGAAATTGGATGCGCTTGCCAAGCGTTGCGAGCACGTGAATCTTTCCGATCGCACGCAGTGGGCCAATCAGACCCTGCAATTCACGCGCGAATTGGCCAACATGATTGTCCTGGCCAAAGTCATCACCATGGGCGCACTTGCTCGCAACGAATCGCGCGGCGCGCATTACAAGCCGGAGTTTCCCGAGCGCGACGACGCCAATTGGCTGAAGACTACCATCGCCAGCTACAACGGCGGCCACATCAAGCTCGATTACCAAGCCGTGGACACCAGCCTGATTCCGCCGCGCGCTCGGCGCTACGACATGGCCAGCTAAGGATCGCGCAACAGGAGCATAATAGGAACTGTAATGCCTCCAACATTCGTCGTAAAAATTCGTCGTCAAGCGCACCCGCAGGAGCAGGCGCACTGGGAAGAATTTGAAATCCGCGATCGTCTAGGGCTGAATATCATCACCGTGCTGCGCGATATAGCCGAAAATCCCGTCACGCGAGACGGCAAGGGAACCACGCCGGTGGCCTACGACGCCAATTGTCTCGAGGAAATCTGCGGTGCATGCGCCATGTTGGTGAACGGCAATCCGCGCCAGGCTTGCTCCGCTCTGGTGTCCAATCTGGAAAAGCCCATTCGCCTCGAACCGCTTCACAAATTTCCCGTCGTGCGCGATCTGGCCGTGGATCGTTCCTCCATGTTCGAAAGTTTGAAGCGCACCAGATGCTGGATTCCCATCGACGGCACCTATCCGATCGGTGAAGGCCCGCGCATGGCCCCTGAAGTCCAGGAGAAAGGCTATCCGCTTTCGCGCTGCATCACCTGCGGCAACTGCCTGGAGATTTGCCCGCGCGTGAATGAGCATTCCCGCTTTGTCGGCGCTGCCATTGTCAGCCAGGTACGTCTTTTCAATCTGCATCCCACTGGCGCAATGCACGCCGGGGCACGCCTTGAAGCGCTGATGGCCGATGGCGGCATCGCCGATTGCGACAATGCCCAGAATTGCGTGAAGGTCTGCCCCAAAGGCATCCCGCTCACCGAATCGTTGGCCGCCGTCAACGGCCAGGTCCTCCGCCACGCTGTCCGCAGTTGGCTCCAGGGCTAACGCCTGCCTCCTCGTTATCTTGCAGATGGTTCGCTGATACCGCGCCGTCGCGCCTTCCACTGCTAATCTCGCAGCTGCACGATTTGGATGCCCCGTCCTTCGCGCGGGGTGTAGCGCGAAGGTGAGCCTGCTCTGATTTTCTGTGCCCAACGTTCCGCCACGAACCGCTTCGCTCTTCCAATTCTCCTCTTCACCTTCTGCTGAGTTTTGATTGACAGGGCTGAATCCCGAGGAGTACTTTCGCTGCATGTCTACCATTGGAACCGAAGGCCACGCAGAGGGGTCAGGAGCGCAACATGAGCAAACATAGCTGGATCATGAAAGCGTGTATCGTCATTCTATTGTGGTCAACGGCTGCTGCTGCGTTATTCGCGCAAACCATGGCGATTGGACCATCAACGCCGACATTCACGACGCTGTACAATTTTGACGGCACGCATGGCGGTTCTCCCACGGCGGGCCTCGTGCAGGGTGCAGACGGGGGTATGTACGGAATATCTGAGCGTGGATCTAACGAGGCACTATGCAATCCATTCGGTTGCGGCACTGTTTTCAAGATAACGCTGGAAGGCGTTCTGGTTGTTCTTCACTACTTCGACGGAATCGACGGCTATGTCCCAAGCGCAAGCTTGACTCAGGGCACCGATGGGGAGTTTTACGGGACAACGGAACTGGGCGGCGAGTATAGCCAAGGCACGGTCTTCAAGATTACTTCGAGTGGCGCGCTGACGACGTTATACGACTTCTGTGCTCTTCCAGATTGTTCTGATGGTGCCGGTCCAACATCTCCGCTCGTCCAGGGTAGCGATGGAAACTTCTACGGTACAACGGGAGGCGACAACGTCACGGGCGGCTCAGTCTTTAGAATCACGTCGGGTGGCACGCTGACAACGCTATACAACTTCTGTCCCGATAACACCAACTGCAAACACGGCTCTCAACCCTACGGAGGGCTGATTGAGGCCTCTGATGGAAGGCTCTATGGCACCACATTTGGGGGCGGCGCTTCCGATCTTGGCACAGTCTTCAGGATTACATTGGACGGCGAGTTAACCACGCTGTATAGCTTTTGTCCGCGAGGCAATACTTGCCACCATGGCACAAGCCCTGAAGCGGGGCTCATTGAAGGTGCCAACGGGAACTTCTACGGCACGACGTCTCAAGGCGGCGCCGACAGCAACAGTGGTACTGTCTTTGAAATCTCGTCAGGCGGCATCCTCACGACCCTTCATACCTTTTGTTCACAACATATTGATCGAAGATGCGTCGACGGCGCGGATCCAATAAGTGCACTGGTATTGGCTCCCGACGGCAATTTCTATGGCACCACGTACGAGGGGGGTGTTCATGCCGAGTGTGAAGTCAATAATTGTGGCACTGTGTTCAAGATCACGCCGGACGGCGCTTTTACGCCGTTGTATGATTTCTGTTCCGAGTCTTTGCCTGCGTGCCCTGATGGCGACTACCCCGCAGGGTTGGTTTTAGATACGAGCGGAAGTTTCTACGGCACAACCAACCTCGGCGGGGCGAATGACTATGGCACGGTCTTCAGCTTGGGTGTGGGTCTCGGCCCATTCGTGGAAACAAATCCCGCCGCGGGCAAAGTGGGCGCAAAAGTCGGGATTCTCGGCACGGCTCTTACCGGCGCGACCGGCGTCACGTTCAACGGCACCGCGACGGCGTTTCGCGTGGTCTCGCCGACGTTCATCGAAGCCACGGTGCCTTCAGGCGCGACTACCGGCACGGTGCAAGTACACCTCCCGTCGGGCACGCTTTCCAGCGACGTGCCCTTCTACGTGCTGCTACACTAGTACGTTGATTGCATCGACACACGCGCACTTACAACCGCATGCCACGTGGCGAGGAGCATAACATGAGCAATCCTGGTTGGATCACGAAGGCATGCGCTGCTTTGTTGTTTTGCGTTACCGCTGGAATTGCATCGCCTGCCCAGACAACGGCGCCTGCTCCGCCGCCGACATTCACTTTCACTTTACTTTACAATTTCTGCTCCCAGCCCAATTGCTCGGACGGAGAAGCGCCCTTCGCGGGGCTGGTCCAGGGCACCGATGGAAACCTCTATGGAACGACGTCTGCGGGCGGATCTTTAACCGGACAATGTTATCCCTACAGCTGCGGCACGGTCTTCGCGATCACTCCGGGCGGCACTCTGATTATGCTGCATACCTTTGACGGAACGGACGGCTCCTCCCCCCAGGCTGGTCTGATTCAGGCTGCTGATGGAAACTTCTACGGAACAACAGTTGGCGGCGGATCCAATAGCCGGGGCACGGTCTTCAAAATGACACCGAGCGGTGCTTTGACCACGCTATACAACTTCTGCTCGCAAGGTGGTGAATACTGCACGGACGGAGACGAACCCTACGCGGGGCTGGTCCAAGGTGTCGACAAAAATTTCTACGGAACAACATCAAGTGGCGGGACCAACAACCGAGGCACGGTCTTTAAGGTGACCGCGAGCGGCGCGCTGACCACGCTGTACAGTTTCTGCTCTCAGAGCGGTTGCACGGACGGTGAGGGTCCCGTCGCGGGGCTGGTTCTGGGCACCGATGGGATTTTCTACGGGACCGCGTCTGGCGGGCAACACGGCGATGGCGTTGTATTTAGTATCACGGAAGGGGGCACGCTGACGACGTTGCACAACTTCGATGGCTCGGACGGCTGGGGTTACATCGCTGGACTGGTTCAAGGCGCCGACGGAAATCTTTACGGGACAACATATTATGGCGGATTACACACCTATGGCACGGCCTTCAAAATCACGTTAGGCGGCGCCCTGACGACCCTATACAATTTTTGCTCGAAAACCGATTGCGCGGACGGTGCCAGCCCGGCATCTGCCCTGATCTTGGGCACCGACGGCAACTTCTATGGAACGACGGAGTTTGGAGGAATCTATAACTTTTGCGAGTTTCGCTGCGGCACAATATTCAAAATTACGCCCGATGGGCTGACGACGCTATACAGCTTCAACGGCACGGACGGCGAAGGTCCTTTGTCCGAGGCGCTGGCGCAGGACACCAATGGAACCCTGTACGGGACAACGTATTTCGGCGGGGCCAACGTCTTCTATGGCACGGTCTTCAGCTTGGGTGTGGGTCTCGGCCCATTTGTGGAAACAAATCCTGCGGCTGGCAAGGTGGGAGCAACTATCGGTATTCTGGGAACGAATCTTACTGGCGCAACCAGTGTTACGTTTAACGGAACGCAGACCGCCTTTCGTGTAGCTTCTCCTTCGTTCCTCGAAGCCAAAGTGCCTTCCGGCGCAACCACCGGCACCGTCGAGGTGCAACTACCCGGCGGCGCACTTTCCAGCAACGTCCCGTTCATTGTGTTGCGATAGCTCTCCAGCCACCTATTCCTAATCCTTGGGTGCCCCATTCTTCGCGCGGCGTGTGCCGCGAAGAGTGAACCTGCTTTGCTTTGCCTGCATTGCCATGCGAGCATAAACCATGCCCAAATATCTGATGTTGATTGCCGGAGCCATTGCCCTGATGGGATTCGCGCTGACTCAGACCGCTTCGTCAACTCAATCCCAAACTGACGACATTGCCGCGCGCGCGAAAAAACTTCATTTCAGCTCCATCGTGATTGACACGCATGACGACACCACGCAGCGCCTCATTTGGGATAATTGGGACCTCGGCCATCGCGACGCCGACGGCAGCATTGACATCCCGCGCATGCGCGAAGGCGGACTCGGCGCGATTTTCTTCTCCATCTGGATGCCCGGCAGCGTCAACGGCCCGCTCGCCGTGCAGAAATCGCTTGACCAGATTGACGCCGTCCGCCGTCAAGTGCTGGCCCATCCCGCGGACCTTGCGCTTTGCGCCACTGCTGACGAAATTCGGCGCGCGCATGCGGACGGCAAAATCGCTGTCATGATGGGCATGGAGGGCGGCCACATGATCAATGACGATCTCGCCGTCCTGCGCATGTACGCGGTGCTTGGCGTGCGCTATTTAACTCTCACGCACTTTCAAAATAATAATTGGGCGGATTCCAGCACCGACAAGCCCGCGCACAACGGTCTCACCGATTTCGGCCGCCAGGTTGTGCGCGAACTCAATCGCCAGGGCATGATGGTGGACGTTTCTCACGTCTCCGACAAAACATTTTACGACGCGCTCGCCGCCAGCCGCGCTCCGCTGATTGCTTCGCATTCCTCCTGCCGCGCGCTGTGCGACGTGCCGCGCAATATGACCGACGACATGATCAAAGCGCTGGCCGCCAAGGGCGGAGTCATACAGATCAATTACCACGTGGGATTTCTCAGTTCCGAATTTTCCGCCGCTGCCGCGTCCAGCCCCGAATTGAAATCGCGCATGCAAGAAGCCAACGTTCGTTGCGGCGAAGACGAGGCTTGCCAGACCATCGAGACCGACAAAGTGATCCGCGCAATGGTCGCGGAAGGAAAGCTGCCGCGCGTGGATTGGAAGCTTATCGTGGATCACATTGACCACGTCGTGAAACTTGTGGGCGCCGAGCACGTCGGCCTGGGCTCCGATTTCGACGGCGCGGACATGCCCTTCGGCATGGAAGACGCCTCAGACCTGCCGAAAATCACGGAAGAATTGATGCGCCGCGGCTACACCGATTCGCAGATTCAGGACATTCTGGGCGAAAATACTTTGCGGATCATGGAGCAGGTCGAGAAAATCAGCCGCGAAATGCTGGCAGAAGGCAGCGCCCGCTAGCCGTACTTACTGGTCGTCGCTTTCGAGTTCTCGGGTGCCCCATTCTTGGTGCGGTGCATGCGCGGAGGGTGGGCGAATCCGTCGCACGGCATGGAAACACCGCGGCGTGTCTTCGCTTGCCATTTCTCGGCCATTTGCCGCAAAATTCCAACGCACCCGAAATCAACCGAGGAGAGCACCATGAAGAAAAGAACAGCAGCAATCTTGTACGCCGCGCTGGCCATGTCCTTCGCCACTGCATCATTGGCGCACGAAACCACGGCGGACCCATCCAATATGGGCCAAGCCATGTCGCAAAAGGGAGGTTCCATGACTGATACCAAGGCGCTGATGAATCCGGCGTCGCTGACCGAGCAGGCCCCCGCCACCTACGACGTAAAAGTCGTCACTACCCAGGGCGATTTCACTATACACGTTACGCGGGCCTGGTCGCCGCTGGGCGCCGATCGTTTCTATAATCTGGTGAAGCACGGTTTCTACAACGGACAAATTCTTTTCCGCGTGGTCCCCAATTTCGTCGTGCAGTTCGGACTCAGTGGTGACCCTAAGCTTAACTCCGTGTGGCAGACCGCGAATATCAAGGACGATTCCAGAAAGCATTCCAACACTAAGGGCACCATCACCTTCGCCACTGCTGGTCCCGACACTCGCACCACGCAGGTTTTCATCAATCTCGGTAATAATGCCGGCCTCGACGGCCAGGGATTTACTCCCTTCGGCGAAGTCAGCGGCATGGACGTGGTTGAACATCTCTACGGCGGCTATGCCGACCAGCCCACCGGCCATCAGGGTGAAATTTCTTCGCAGGGTAATGCCTACCTGCAAAAGAATTTTCCCAAGCTCGACAGCATCAAGTCCGCCACAATCGTCAGCAAGTAGCTGGCACAGGGCGCGGGAGTAGTTAACATAGCGCTGCGTTCTGTTGGGTTTCTGTAGGGGCGGGCTTTAGCCCGGCATGTGTGCAGCGGAAATTACATGGGGCGCGGAGAAAATCCGCGCCCCGTTTTCACTTGCTGGTTCAACTGAGGGCATCCTGAGACATTGCGCGAATCGTGCGCGCGTGGGCGAGGGATCTGTTGTTCGTTTTTCTACTGCTTCCAGTTATTGCGAAATTTCAAATACGGTCCCGTAACCATTCGGAAAGTCCTCGCCGCCGGACGTGGTCCCGTACGCGTGCCCCTTTCGGCCGCTGGTCAGCCCATACGTCGGAAAGGCTCCATCCGTTTGGCCAGTGAACCTATAGAGAACTGTTTCCCGCCTGTCAGGAGTCACCCTGAAAACCGTCCCGCAGCCTTGCGCTCCATTAAGCGTACAGCTACCGTTTCCTCCTACCACGGTTGTCCCATATAAATCGCCTTGTGAATCCTGAGATAACGTGCCACCGGATGGGATAGCGCCGTCCGAGTCACCGGAAAATCTATGGAGACCAGTCCCATGCCCATCGGGAGTGAGCTCGAAAACCAGACCACACCCCTCATTTACACAGTGACCCAAGTTGCCACCTCCGGAAGTCGTACTGTAAAAATTCCCCAGTGCGTCCTCGACTAGGCTCGCCGTGGGATGAGCCCCATCAGCGCAATCGCCCACCGAGCAAAAGCTATACAATACCGTCTCCTTTCCATCCGGTGTCAGCTTATAAACCATTCCTTGCCCGAAATCGTGGTCGGTGGGTCCACCTTGAGATGTCGTGCCATACACATTGCCTTGCGCATCAAGAATGGGGGCCGCAGACGGCGACTCACCGTCATCACAATTTCCAAAAGTATTGATTTCCGAGCAGAAGTTGTACAGCACAGTTTCATTGCCGGAGGCGTCCATCATAAAGACCACACCACCTTGGTAAAGGCCGCCTCCGGCTGTTGTGCCGTAAGCATTTCCCTTGCCGTCGGCCGTTAGGCCGGCATAGGGTTCGAATCCGTCATCACCGCCAGTAAACGCGTGAAGGACGGTTTCCGCCCATGGAATGCCCTTCGTGGCAGGCGGTGAAAGCTCGAAAATCACTCCGCACTCGTTGTAATAGCAAGAAGCTATTCCACCCGACATCGTCGCGCCAAACAAATTACCACGGGAATCCATAATCAGGTCGCCGATGGGGAATGCGCCATCCGTGCCCCCGGTAAAAGCGTACAGCACGGTCTCTTTCCCGCTGGGATCGAGCATGAACACCACTCCGCAGCCATAGTTGAATGTGCAGCTGGGAGCGTCTCCGCCGCTCGATGTGACACCATAAAGATTTCCCTGCTTGTCCCGCAGCAACGGGCCGTTTGGCCCCGCGCCATCCGCACCGCCCGTGAACGTGTAGAGCGTCTTGAAATTCGCACTCGGAGAAACGGCCTTTTGCGTGCCCCCTGACTTAGCGGCATTCGCCGCCTTTGGCGCGCCGATGGAATGCGCCGGAAATGCGGCCAATGCCAGCGCCACCACGGCAATCATGCCGAGAGAAGTCAACTTCGCGGATCTCACTGATGACTTGCGCCTACTGGGAAATAATGACATCGCAGCCTCCTGTTACATACTCGATCTCAAAACGGGTGGGGACTGTGTTGCATGGTAGCCGCCAGTAGGAGGGAAGTCAATGAAGCATTCCGTTGGCAACGCAAATTGCCGGGTGCCTCATCCTTCGCGCGCTGTAACGCGAAGGGTGGGAGCATTCTTAGCTCATCCTTCGCTCGTCGATCGTCGCCTTCCGTGCAAACTAACCACGGCATACCGTGCACCGCCGGTTTTGCGCGTCCAAACTGTTGCCTTACATCATCTCCTGTTGCAATTCATTCCCGGAGGCGTATCGTTCGAGATAGGAGCACTTAGGGGAGAACGTGCATGAGCATAAGATCCAATCCGCAACGCGCCTCGCGCAAGGCTAAGACGTCGTCGTCATCTTCATGGCTTGCGATGGCTCCGCGATCCCGCCCCGAGACTGTCGTGGTTGGCGAAGGCGAGGCGGCTGTTCCCGCCTTTTCTGCCCAGCCTCGATCGGCAACGATTGCATCCTGGGAGGCGCAGGATGCTTACGCAAGTTCGCCCGCCGCCACTCGCGCGCCAGTGCCCGGCGAGGTCGGCTCCGCGCCGCAACCCAAACACGTCGTACGCTGTACGATCTGCCAACATCCCGCTCGCGAATTAATCGAAACTGAATTCATCGAATGGCGCAGCGTCTCATCCATCTGCGCGAACTATAGCCTGCCCAGCAGATCCACTCTGTATCTTCACGCGCGTGCCGCCCATCTTTTCGCCGAGCGCCGCCGCAATGTTCACCTGGCTCTTGAAAATCTCATCGAGCAGGGTGACGCTGTCCGTCCTTCCGGTATGTCCATCGTGAAAGCTGTTGAGCTCCACGCACGCATCAGCTCCGCCTCTTCGGGCGCTCCACGGGCAGCTTCGCCGGAAGGAGGAATTCCGCCCCTTCCGGAAGCGAAAAACTCCGCTGCCGGCATGGCCGAATTACGTTCTGCACAACCCTGAAAGTGTATCGGTCAAAAAAAGTGATGTGATTGTTACAGAAGTACTTAGCTCGAGCGTTGTAAAAAAAGTGTATCGGTCAAATATTCCATTTATATTCGCCATGCGAAGGGCAGAAACAGCTGCTACCACCAGCGAACCGGCGCGACATCCCGCTACAGAACGCGGCGATTAAATTTTCGGCACGGTCGCCACTTCGCCGCGTTTGTTGCCGAATTATCCGGCGCGGGCTCTAAAATCCTAAATTCCCAACAGAGCTATTAATTCGCGAACGGCCCCGGCGGACTTGTCGAGCGCGGCCTGCTCCTCGGCCGTCAGCTTAATCTCCAGAATCTGCTCGATGCCTCCGGCGCCCAACTTACAAGGCACTCCGGCGAAATGCCCGCTGATGCCGTACTCGCCCTCGAGGAATGCGCCGCACGGCAGGATTTTTTTCTTGTCCAGCAAAATGGCGCTTACCATCTCGAGCACCGCGGCTGACGGCGCATAGTACGCCGATCCGGTTTTCAGCAGTTGGACGATTTCGCCGCCACCTTTGCGTGTGCGCTCCACAATGGCCGCGATGCGCTCGGCGGTTAGCAGTTCCGGCAGCGGAATTCCCGCCACCGTGGAGTAGCGCGGCAGCGGCACCATGTCGTCGCCGTGGCTGCCCAGCACGAAGGACTGCACGTTTTCAATGCTGACGTCCAGTTCCATGGACACGAACGCGCTCATGCGCGCCGAATCCAGCACGCCTGCCATTCCAATCACGCGCTTACGATGGAATCCACTGACACGAAACGCGGCCTGCGCCATGGCGTCCATGGGATTTGTCACCACGATCAGAATGGCATCGGGCGAGTGTTTCACCACGCCCTCCACCACACCCTTCACCACATCGTGATTCGCCCGCAGCAAATCGTCTCTACTCATCCCCGGCTTGCGTGGGAATCCCGCGGTAATCACCACGATGTCGCTGTTGGCCGTCTGCGAATAATCGCCGCCGGCCGTGCTGATGCCGGCAGCACGCGAATTTGTTCCCAGAATCGCGCCTGATTGCAGCATGTCCAGCGCTTTGCCCGCGGGCGCGCCTTCCAGAATGTCAGTCAGCACCACGTCCGCCAATCCTGAATCGAATATCCGCTGCGCGGTCGTCGAGCCGACGAACCCGCCGCCGATTACCGTTACCTTATTTCGCATGATGGTCATTCACTCCCTGTAGTTTGTTCATCTAAAATGGAATATTGGGGTCGTCCCGAGCCATCGCCCTCGGTTTGTCGAAGGGCGCTTAGGAGGGATCTGTTTTACTTTCCGCGCCGCTGCAAATCAGCACGCCCGGCTTCTCGCAAATACACCACGCAGCAAATCAAACAAACAATCGTGACGGAGGCGTGGCCTCCTCCATGTTCTCGATGATCGCTGCTGCGAATTCCGACGTCTTCAATTTCGTCGCGCCGGGCATCAGACGCTCCAGATCGTACGTCACGCGTTTCTGCTGAATCGAGCGCGCAATGCCGTCCTCGATCAGCCTGGCGGCTTCGTCCCATCCGAGGAATTCAAACATCATGGCTCCGGAAAGTATCACCGAGCTGGGATTGATGACATCTTTCCCGGCATATTTCGGAGCGGTGCCGTGCGTGGCTTCGAAGACGCCGTAGCCGTCACCAATGTTCGATCCCGGGGCCATGCCCAGGCCGCCCACCTGCGCGGCGCAGGCGTCGGAAAGATAATCGCCGTTCAAATTGGGCGTGGCGAAGACCTGATACTCATCGGCGCGCAGCAGCACCTGCTGAAAAACGGAATCGGCAATGCGGTCGTTGATCAGCAATTTCGACTTCCACTTTCCCTGACCGTGCGTGTGATAAATCTGCGCGATGGTCATCGCCACTTCTTTCACCACCTGCTCGCGGAACGCTGCGGGCGCTCCTGCCAGGCCCGGCTCAACCATCTCGGCGTTTTTCTCCGGACTAATATCCGGATTGGCATCCAGATTGCCGAGGATCCAGCTTTCGCGCTCCGTCACGGTCTGCTGACGAAATTCATCGCGCGCCAGGCTATATCCCCAATCGCGAAACGCGCCCTCGGTAAATTTCATAATGTTGCCCTTATGCACCAGCGTGATGATGGTGCGTCCGTTGGCGAGCGCGTATTCGATGGCGCGGCGCACCAGGCGCTTGGTCGCTTCGGGCGAAATCGGCTTAATCCCAATGCCGGAATCTTCGCGCACGCGCTTTGCGCCGCCCTTCAGCATTTCATTGTTGAGGAAGTCGATCAGCTTGTGCGCTTCCGCAGTGCCGGATTTCCACTCGATGCCCGCATAGACGTCTTCGGTATTCTCGCGGAAAATCACCACATTCATTTTTTCAGGATTGCGAACGGGAGATGGAACTCCGGCAAAATAGCGCACCGGCCGAACGCAGGCGTAGAGATCCAGCACTTGCCGCAGCGTCACATTCAGCGAACGGATGCCGCCGCCCACCGGAGTTGTCAGCGGTCCCTTAATGGCCACGCGCAAGTCGCGAATTGCGTCCACGGTATCCTGCGGCAGCCATTCGCCCGACTGATGGAACGCCTTCTCCCCGGCGAACACCTCGAACCACTCGACGCGCCGCTTTCCGCCATATGCGCGGTCCACCGCTGCGTCGAAAACGCGTTGCGCCGCCTGCCAGATGTCGCGCCCGGTTCCGTCACCTTCAATGTAGGGAATGATGGGGCGGTCCGCGACGCTGAATTTCCCGTCTGCAAATTCGATGGCACGCCCTTCCGCCGGAAGTGATTTGCCGTTGTAGTTGGATTTCATCTTTCGCGCTCCCCGAACGCACCGCCTGAAATTGGATGCGTCAACGACGGCCCGCGCGTCATCCCTGAATGGATGAAAATATCACATCCGCGGCGAACGCGCATCGTCCGCTCGATTCGAATCTGGTTATGAACGGCTGATACCGCTGGCGCGGGCAGACAGGGCGCGGGATAGTTACCGGCGGCGGTGCTGATAGATGCCGAGAAGGTTGCCGGCGGGATCGCGGAAACTGGCAGTGGTTTCGGGCGCGTGCGGGTCAATGGGATGGACATCCTGCTTGGCCGCACGGAGTAACATGAATACCTTACGATCTTGTGTGCTGTAGCTGTTGCTGAATTCATGAGCCAACGTGCATAATTAACAGATGGTGGACTCAAACGCAAAGGAAGAGGCTGTCCCTGGCCAAACGTTGAAGTCTTTTCTGGAGACGACCCCACCTGAGGTCTCGACAAGAATTTCTGATCTTCTCGAACAGGGCTCCGATCGTCACTACTATTTCGCATGTCCCGACTTAGAGCTGTTTTGCCCTACTGTTCCTTGCGGTGGGATGCGTTTTTTTCACCGAAGCTCAGGGCGGGTCTACATTAGCTCCATAGACGCATGGCGGGACGAATTTGTGGTGTATGTGTGTCGAAACTGCGGCCGAACAAGAAAGACATACGCGTTAACCATATTATGGAATGGTAATGGTTTGGCTGGCCTCGCCTACAAGTATGGGGAGGTTCCGTCGTTTGGGCCTTCCATACCCCCCAAACTCATCTCGCTGATTGGCCCGGATAAAGACCTTTTCATGCAAGGTCTAAGGGCCGAAAATCGAGGCCTAGGAATTGGCGCCTTCGCGTATTACCGAAGAGTCGTTGAGAATCAATGGGCCAGGATTGTAGGTGACGTGATTAAGGTTGTTCAGCGGATTGATGGTGACAAAGGCCTGCTATCGGATCTTAATAGGATTGCGACAGAGACGCAGTTTAAGAAAGCCGTAGAAGATTTTCGTCCCGCCATTCCTCAAATCCTTCTGATCGATGGCTGCCACAATCCTCTGACTTTGCTACACGGGACTTTGAGCGAAGGTCTGCATGGGCACTCCGACGAAGAGTGTCTTACGCGTGCCAAAGCTATCAGAACTGTCTTGTCGGACCTCGCCGAACGGATCGCGCAAGCGCTTCGGAGCGAAGCACAACTGACGGAGGCTGTTGGTCAATTGCAAGCCCGACGCGACCGGAAGGTACTCACAACTGATCCTGGAACCGCCGCTCAGTCGTAGTATTCGGAGCCGAGGTGGGTGATTAATTCTTCGCCCATCATCCAGCGCAGGGTATTTTTCAGCTTCATCAATTGGATAAAGAGATCGTGCTCGGGATACAACTCGGGCGCGCACATGGGCGACTTGAAATAGAAGCTGAGCCATTCCTGGATGCCGCGCATTCCGGCGCGCTGCGCCAGGTCCATGAAGAGAACCAAGTCCAGGACAATCGGCGCGGCAAGGATGGAATCGCGGCACAGAAAGTCCACCTTGATCTGCATGGGATAGCCGAGCCAGCCGAAAATGTCGATATTGTCCCAGCCCTCTTTGTTGTCTCCGCGCGGTGGATAATAATTGATGCGCACCTTGTGGTAGATGTGGCTGTAAAGGTCGGGATAGAGGTGCGGCTGCAGAATAAATTCCAGCGCGCTCAGCTTCGATTCTTCCTTGGTTTTGAACGAGCCGGGATCGTCTAAAACTTCGCCGTCGCGATTGCCCAGAATGTTGGTGGAGAACCAGCCGCTCAGCCCCAGCATGCGCGCCTTGAATCCCGGCGCGAGAATCGTTTTCAGCAGCGTCTGACCGGTCTTAAAATCCTTGCCCGCCAGCGGAACGTTCTTCTCGCGCGCCAGCTCGACCAGCGCAGGGAGTTCAGCTGTCAGGTTGGGCGCGCCGTTGGCGAAGGGAACTCCGCTTTGAATGGCGGCGTAGGCATACAGCATCGAAGGCGCAATGGCCGCGTGATTCGATTTCATGGCCTGCTCGAAGGATTTCAGTGTTTTGTGCACCGCGTGCAGCTTCAGAAAAGTTTCCGTCGAGCCGCACCAGACCATCACGGTGCGGTCCACATTATTTTGCTTGCGGAATTTCGCGATGTCGTCAATCAATTGTCCGGCAAGGTCAAATTTCGTGCGTCCTTTCTTAACGTGCGTGCCGCTGAGATTCTTCACGTAGCGCTGGTCGAAGACGGCCTTCATCGGCTCGATATCACCGAGGAACGGCTTCACCTTATCCAGGTGCCTGGCCTCCAGCACGCCGCCTTTGGACGCCGCTTCGTAGGCGTTGTCGGAAAAAATATCCCAGCCGCCGAAGACCATGTCCTGCAAACGTGCCAGGGGGACAAATTCGTTAATGCGCGGAGTGCGTCCCTCGGTGCGCTTGCCCAGGCGAATCGTCGCCAGTTGCGTGAGTGAGCCGATTGGCAGCGCCTCGCCTCGGCGCACCAATTCCACGCCGGCCATGAACGTGGTGCTCACAGCCCCTATCCCCGGCGTCAGCACGCCAAGTTTTCCCTTCGCTGGTTCGATCTTTACCGGCCTCTGCATAAATTCTCCTTAGTTCGCAATTGGCATCCGCGCCGACGCTCCGGCGCTTCGAAATTCGGCTTGCTCTCTCGTTTCGGTGCTGCCGCCCAGGGAGCGCGCAAAAATCGGCGGGATGCTGACTAAACATGATGCGCGAAGCGAACGCGCGTTGCAACCGCCGCCTGGCCGTGTGCAGCCCCAGACCGGGAACGATCGCGCGCGGAAGTTCGCGTGGAGTGCTGAAAATTATTCGGAATGTAACCATGCCATGAAAATTGCGGCTTCGTCTTGCAACCTCGCGCCGGGGAGTGTATGTTGCCCTCGATGAGATGTCCCATGCAGTTTCCCAAAATCTTAAACTCAAAGGAGACGATCCATGTCCAGTCGAATTAACGCTATCGTACTTTTCTTAGTGGTGTTGGCATTCGGCGGCCCGGCGCTCGCGCAGCAGACCAATCCGCCCGTTCCGGCGGCGGACCGAATGCATTCCCTGCAGGTGACGCCTTTGCACAAGCAGCCGGGAACGGTCTCGGTTCTTTTCTTGACGTCGTGGGAGTGTATAGGCGGCCAGACGCTCTGGGACGATCTGAAAACCAACTGGCCGAACTTCGGCAGCATTCCGATTACCATTGATGACACCACGTATATTTGTTCCTCCTTCACCTATCAGGACCTTGTGAATTCGGGCGCGGATGTCCTGGTGCTCAGCGATCCGGCCGGAGGCAATTATCAATACACCGCGGCGGAAAATCAGGCCATTGCGCAGTACGTCAAAAGCGGTCACGTCGTGGTGGGAACATATCTCGTCTTCGAATGGACTGACAACGGCGAGACTTGGGACAATCGCGCGCTGGCCCCCCTCTTCGGATTCCAATCCGGGATTGACTACGGCGCCGCCGCCATCACCAATGATTTCATAAAGCACGATTCCTCAAGCTGCCTGCTGACCGGCATCCCCGGATCGTCGTGGATGTCGTTCGGATATGCAGAGTCGCAAATTCCGTCGACGGCAGGGAAGTGGACGCGCGCCGCGGTGAATAACATGAAACCCGTTCCGAAGCTGATCGCCGATGAAAGCGACGCTCTGGCGTTGATCACCGCGCGGCAGACGGGAAATGTCGCAGCGGTGTTTATCTCCAATTTTCCGGAATACAACGGCGGGACGGATGACGAACAATTGCTTTACAACTCCGTAACGTGCTTCGTCGCGCAGTAGCTGCGATGGCGGAAGTTGGCGGGTAATTGTTGCCGGGCGTGAGGAGGCGGGGGGATGCTTGTACCCCGCCTCCTGCAGCCCATGTTGAAATAGTTTTGCGGACGCTCGCGTGGAGCGGCTATTGATGTTCGACGCGGATGGACCCGTCGCCGGTGGTCATGCTGACGGTGGGTCCGCCGCCGTTAATTTTGGCGCTCATGCTTTTTTCGTTGAACGAGCCTGAGACGGTGACCGGAAAATCCACCGTAATGCGTCCGTCGCCGGTGTGAGCTTCGAGGTTGGCGCGAAAGCCGCCGGGCACGCGCAACGATAAATTTCCATCGCCGCTTTTCAGTTCCCATCCCCCGCTGCCGGGTTGAGAATTAGCCGCGGCTTCCACGCGGATATCGCCGTCGCCGGAGCGCGCCTTGATTCCATCGAGCCGCCCTTGCAGCGTGACTGTGCCGTCGCCGGTGTCGGCGTCCAGCGTGCCGTCCAAATCGCGCGCGCTGATGTTGCCGTCGCCGGTATGCAAGCGCAGCGACCCCGACAGATGATCGATACTCAGATTGCCGTCTCCTGAGTTCAATTCAATCTGCCCGGAAACCTGGCTGGCGCTGATGCTGCCGTCGCCGCTCTGTAGGTTCAAGTCTGCGTTCGGCGGGACAGTGACCGTCACCGTCACCGACGAATTGCTGTTCATATGTAACCAGTGCATTCCGTTGGGTCGCACCGAAATTTCAATATTGTTGCCCGACTGGCTTTCGCTGATGTGCGCGTCCGTGGAGACATTCATATGATTGGAATCGACGCGCACCATGACGCTGCCCGCGCCGCCGCGCGCAACCTGTATGTTGCCGTCCGAGACGTTCACGTGGACACTGGGCTTCCCGCTCACCGTGTAGGTCTTTGACCACTGATCCGCCCGCGCCGCTGTCGCCAGCAGCAGCCCCAGCGCCATCATCGCAATGCCTGTCCGAGAGAATTTCATGGCCATTCTGGCCTCCTGATAAAGGTACGCAGGGCAATGGCTAAATGTTCCCTGCAAATACGGTTTCTGACGCTCGGCTAACGCGCCGCTCTTGCCGACTTTCGCCCCGGTGCTGGCGGCGGGGCAGCGGGCGGCTCTTGCCCGGGCTTCGGGCGCAGCGCAGCCAACAAACCCTCCAATGGAAAGGTATTGATGACATCCGCTTTCTCCAGCCAGCCACGTCGCGCCATCAGTACGCCGTACTTCATCAACGCGAAATTTTGAGTGCTGTGCGAATCGGTGGAGATGACGACTTTGACGCCGCGATCCTTCGCCAGGCGAAGTTGAGAATCCTTCAGGTCCAGCCGGTCGGGATAAGCGTTGCATTCCACCACCACGCCGTGGCGATGCGCCGCTGCGAGCACTTTTTCAAGATCGTAGGGATACGGTTCGCGACGCAGCAACAAACGTCCCGTGGGATGCGCCAGAATCTGCACGTATGGATTTTCCAGCGCCGCCAGAATGCGGTCGGTCATGGCCTCGCGCTCCATCTTCATGTACGAGTGGATGGAGCAAACCACCACGTCCAGTTGCGCTAGCACGTCGTCTGGGAAGTCCAGCGAGCCGTCTTTTAAGATATCCACTTCGGAGCTGGCCAGCAACCGAATTTTGTCGCACTTCTTTTGCGCCGCGCGAATTTTCTTGATTTGTTCCAGTGTGCGCTTCTCGTCCAATCCGTTCGCCACGGTAACAGCTTTGGAGTGATCCGTCAGCGCGATATATTCGTAACCGAGTTTCTCCGCGGCCGCCGCCATCTGCTCAATGGAATTCTTGCCGTCCGACGCGGTGGTATGCATCTGCAAGTCGCCGCGAATGTCCCCGAGACAAATCAGCCGCGGCAACCTGTGTTCTTCGGCAGCATCGATTTCTCCCGTGTTTTCGCGCAGCTCCGGCTCGATGTAGTCCAGCTTCAACTTAGTGTAAATTTCCTGTTCCGTTTGCGACGCCAGATTGCGCCCGCCTTTCAGCGACGTGAGGGCATATTCGTTCAGCGTATAACCCATTTTGTTGGCGCGTCCGCGAAGGGCCACATTGTGTTCCTTCGAGCCGGTGAAGTAGAGCATCGCCGCGCCGTAGCTCTTCCTTTCGAGGAAGCGCGCGTCCACCTGCATGCCGTTAGCGGCGCGGAAGCTGACCTTGTTTCCGCCGTGGGCCAGCACCTGCTCGATGCCTCCATACGCCGCCACGTGCGCGGCCACTTTTTCGATGTCCTTCTCCGAGTCGCGGCCCGGCGGGAGAATCACAATAAAATCCAGATCGCCGATGGTTTCCTTGCCTCGACGAAGCGATCCCGCCGGCGTTACCGATTCCACCGCATCGCCCAGCGCCCGGATATACGTCGCCACACGCTCCGCCATGGCCTCGGCCACGGTGATCAGGAAGCGGCCGCTCGACCGCCGGTGCGCTTCAATCGCCAGCAGAATATTCTGCTCGGTTTTCTCGCCGAAGCCCGGCACATCGCGCAGCTTCTCTCCGCGGCAAAGCTCTTCCAGCGCCTCGATTGTTCCCGCTTGGAAATTGGCCCATAGAAATGCAGCCCTCTTCGGCCCCAGCGATTGCAGATGCAGCAAATCCAGAAGGGTAGGGGGATATTTTTTCAGCAGTTTTTGGCGCAAGCTGTAGTCGCCGGTGCGCACGATTTCCTGAATGTGATCCGCCAGGCCCCCGCCGATGCCGGGCAGCTCCATGAGTGTTTTCTTGTCTTCGGCCAGCGTGGCGATAGCTTCGGCCGAACTCTCCACCAGTTCCGCTGCCTTCTCGTAGCTGCGGTAACGCCCGATGATCGCGCCATCAATTTCGAGAAGCTGAGCCGTTTCGCGCAGGATGCGCGCAATTTCGCGATTGTCCATGGAAGGGAATTATATGCCAGACGCAGCCTTAAGGTCAGCGATACAAGAAGGGAAATTCAATTGAATGGCGGCTATCGCCCATCCGCGTAAAGCAGTCAAACGTAAACTTCTTCCGCTTGCCGGGAAGACCTGCCGGGCCTTCGCCCCTCGCGCCTGAGTGAGCCGCGAAGGGCGAAGCCGGCAATACTTGAGGCAGTCGTTACTGCTTATCCGCCACAAACGTGCTGGTGGTTCCGTGCAGAACGTCTTTATTCGCGAAGGTCATGGTCTTGCCGTCGGGACTCACGCTGATGTGCGTGATGCTGATCACTTTCCCATCGCGTTTGTCCGTTTCCACGACCATGTTCTTGCCCATGCTTTTCACCGAGACGCTGGTTGTGCCGGGATCGCCTTTGTACGGGGCCTCCGTTCCATCCAGCCTCGCGGAGTAGGATTGCCCCATCGGGGTGGTCATACTCAACATATCGCCGTCTACCTTGTAGGTGAGCGTCATCCCGTTGTCGGAGAGGTCTTCCATTTTACTTGTCCGCCAGGAGCCTGAGATCGCCTGCGATCCCGCCGGTCCCTTGGCTACCCGTGTCATTTCTCCCTTGCCGGTGGCTGGTGCGCCGCCGTTACTCGCGGTGCTATCGCTAAATTGAAAAGTGGCCGTCTTGCCGTCAGCAGCGACCGTCGTCGTGAAAGTTCCCACAACCTTGCCGTCTTTTTTTTCGGTTTGTTCGACGGTTCGGTCATCCACGACCTTGACGCTCAACGTATCGTAATAGGGATGTCCGGTGACCTTTTGGTCCTGGCCATCCGCTTTAATGTCAAGCGGCGGAACACAGGTCTTGCACTGATACATTCCATTTTGCAAAAGATAGACATCAGGCTTTGTGGGCATTTGCGACTTGCTCATATTGCCCTTCCATGTCCCGGCGAACGCGCTTTGCGCCTTCGCCATGGCCGGTGTCAGAAATGCCATCACCAATGCAAACATCAGCAGCTTTTTCATCGTTTATCCTCTCCTAATTGACCGTAATCGTATTTTGACTCACCCAGCGACTGATAACGTACCTCTGACTGCCTCTAAATGCAACGTGCTAAAGAGGCGCGGAAGTCCAGCGGTGGGACGACGCGTCCGGAATGGTGGTGTCAACATAGAGTTACATGGATTTGTGGAGCGAAATCGTGCCGTAGCTGGTATCCAAATTAATTGGAATCTTGGGGTCCTTGCCGTAACCGCCTGAAAGATTTCCGTTGTGCTCGGTTTTTTCCAGGTTGAGGGATCTTCCTTCAAATTCGCTGTCAATATCGCCGGAATGCGACGCGGCGTTTATAATGAACGACGAATCCTCCGGCAGCGCCAGGCTGATGTCTCCGGATTCATTCATCAGCGAAATGGGATTATGCGGCGCATCGGAAAGGCGCACGTCCACGTCGCCGTGCTTGTCGCTTAGGTCAATGCGGCCGCCGATGTTTTCCAGTGTTACGTCCTTTTCTCGCGTCACCAATTTCACCGCGCCGGCGGTATCTGCGATTTCGATGTTGTCGGAATCCGTCTCCATATGCCCGGTAAGCTGTTCGGCCACCAGATCAGTGCGCGAGGAAGTAAAATGCGTTGTTTTCTCCACGTTTTTCAGCCGGATGGGGCCGTAAAACTCGCCCTGAATGGTAGCGTTGCCGCCCACGTCGGTGAGTTCCACTTCGCCGCCCGTTCCGTTGAGCCGCACGTCCCCCGTCGCCGAGGTGACGCTGGTGTCGCCGTGCCGGCTGGTGATGTCAACGTTGCCGGTAATGTTGTGCAGCTCGGTATCGCCATTGTAGGTGGTGATGGAAACATTTCCGTTTACGTCCGAGACGGTAACGTCGCCGGAGCCGCTCTGCGCCGTGACGACCACATCCATGGGCACTTCCACGTCCAGGTCCACGCGCGCATGGCCACTGCTCTGTGAACCCAGGCTTGGCTGTATTTTGTATCCATCCGCCTGCTGCGTCAGCGAAACATTGATTTGCGGCAATTTTCGCTGGGCTTCATGTTCGTCCCAGGCATATTCCGTGATTTTGGCCACCACGCGCAGATCGTTGCTCGACGCGGCATGTACGGTTACATCTCCCGACGGCGTGTAAATCTGAATGCGGCTTCCCGTGGGCACGTTCGCAGCCTGCAGTTCCTGTGACGCGGAAGCATTCTTGCTCATCCAGCTTTTCGAAATTCCCCAATCCGCCGCCCGATGGCGGAGTGCGCTCCATCCGATAAATGCCGCGGCAAGCATCAGCATCACCAGCAGCAATAAGACCTCGCCTCCGCGCAAGCCCGGCGTGCGCACGTCGCCGGTTCGCTGCGCAGCGGTGCGCTCCAGCAGAAGAGTCAGGCCCCAGATGATCAAAATCACGGGCCAGTAATGATATGCAATATGGCCCAACTCAAGATCCGGGCAGAGACGCGCAGCCAGGAAGAAACTGCCGAACAGAATCAGGAGAATGCCTGTAAAAAGAGAACCGCCTTGACGCCGATAGGCCATCAGTGCCTCAACCGCCCACATGCCCTTCGGAGGGAATGAACGACCCCAGCACTTTCCAGAGACCCACGACAATCAGAATCACCGGCCACAGGTCGCCGAATCCGTAGGGCGTATAGTATTGCGCCAGAAATAACATGCCAATGGTGATCATCATGATCGGTCCCAGCATCGAGTGGAACCGACACCGAGCGCAGCGGCAACGTTGTGAGTGAGACATTCTTACGCTCCCTTATGCCTTGCTGCTGAATTGCCGGAAGAGCAGCCCCACGCCGACCACCACCAGAATCAGCGGCCAGCCTCTGTCGATCCAATCTTCGCGGAGCAGGCCAAAATTTCCCAACAGGAAAAGCACGCCCATGCCAATCAGAATTACGGCGCCGACGGGACTGAAATGCCGATCCCGCTTCGCCTGCCAAGGTTCTGTTACCGCCGCGGCACCGGCCACAGTTCCTGTCGTCGTTCCGCCCTGCGCTTCTGCCCCGGACACGCCCACCATTGCTTGATTGCGTATCTCAGCCGCCCTCTCCGCGCCCCGGGCCTTGGCGGTGCGATAAGCGTCAACGGGCATGTAGAAATAGAACACGCCCAGCGAAATTCCCAGAAGAGGATAGAGCGCCGTCGGCAGGTCCTGGCTGAGCGCCGCAATGATCCCTGCGAAAATCAGGACCTGCACGACCGCCTTCGTATATTCGCCGTTATATACGGCTCCCAGGCCCGGTATAAATCCCAACGCGCCCGCCAGCGCCGCATGGGTATCTCCAGCGGGCACGGGCGCTGGAGTTAGAGGAATGTTCACTCGCTGCGCCAGGCACTCTTCGCAATAAATCGCGCCCTTCACTTCGCGCGAGCACCTCGGGCACAGCGCCTTTCCGCAATTCCGGCAATAGCCGCTGGCCGGAGTATCTGTATGCACTGCGCAGTTCATATTCGTTACCTCCACAATGCCGGCGCGAACTCCGTCGCCAGGCAATAGCGCGCCGGATTGGCGCTGTGCCCCGGATTACCTTCCGGTTCGGACTTCTTCTGCGTCCCCAATGAATGAGGCGAAGAAGATTGCGGCGACTCGACCGGCGGTTGTGGCGTTCCCTCCGGCGGCGCTTCGGGCCGCAGACGCGATTGAATTTCATACACGACGCGAAGATCATTCACGTACTTCACGCCTCGCGAATACACCAGGTGGACCTGGCGATTGGCGCTGAAGACGACTTGAGCCGGGTTATACGCCGTTTTCTTCCATCTCACCGGCATTACGAATTGCGCCACCATCACCAGCGCAAACGCCACGGCGGCCACGCCCAGAGCAAACTGCGGACGCAGCAACGGACGCATCCATCCAAACATGGAGTGCCAGCCGGCCTTCGGTTTTCGCGGGCCCATCGTGGCTTCCACAATGCGCTCCACCAGATAAGGAGGCGCTGGAATTTCCTCGAGCTCCTGCATTCGCGCCAGCATGCCGCGCACCTGCGTCACCAGCGGACCGCATTGGGCGCAGCTCTCCGCGTGCGCTTCCAGTTGCCGCGCCTCGTCCCCGGCCAGCTCGTGTTCCAGATAATCGCTCAGCCGCTCTTCAACTTGTGTGCATGTCCAGGTCATGATTGTCATTACGGTCGGACCCCCATTTCACTCAGCAGCCGCGCCAACTCGATGCGGCCTCGGTTGATTCGGGATTTTACCGTTCCTTCCGGCACGTCCATAATTTGTTGAATCTTCGAATATTCCAATCCTTGCAAATCCCTCAGCACCACTGCTTCGCGCAAATCCGGCGAAAGCTTCATCAGGCCCCGCTGCACCTGCACGCTCAACTCGTTCGCTTCGGCCTGGCGGTCGGGCGCCCGGCCGCCCGAGGGCTTTGCCTCGACATACGGCAAGGAATCCTCGATCGAATCGGTCAGCCGATCCCTCCGCGTCCGCCGGTAATGGTCCACCAGCAGATTTCGAGTCACTCTCGTCAGCCATGTTGCAAACGCTCCTTGCACCGACTTGTAGCTGCCCAGCGTCCGGTAGAGCCGCATAAAAACTTCCTGCGAAAGATCTTCCGCATCGGATGGGCGTCCCGTGAACCGGTAGCATAACCCGTAAACCCGCCGGGTGTGCCGCTTTACGAGCTCCTCCCATGCGGGCCCGTCGCCTTGAAGGCATAATTCCACCAGTTGAGCATCCGGCTCCAATCTCTAATTGCTCCGCAACCCTCTGATCCTGCTTCTGCTCCAACTCTTGCCTCGCATAGGGTAACGCAAAAACGGCCCCAAATGTTCCCTATCGTGCGCTTAACCGTCCTAATGGTGATTGCGCACAAGCGTGCTGGTAAATTGCGGCTGTTTTATGGAAGCTGAGATCGCGGGAGAACGAAAATATCAGCGGGTTTTTAACTGCGCGGATTCAGCCGCCGCGGTGGGCAGCCCGGCGGACTCCACCGGGTGAGCCGCGCCTGTCTGCTCGGCGGTCACAATATATCTCTTGGGAGCGTGACCGATGTAGTGGAACGGGTAGCAGGTCACCAACGTCAAGCTGGGCTGCGCAGCATCTTTCAATACCGCTGTGTCGTAGGGATCCACAATTTTGGCGGATTTCACCTTGTACAGGTATTCGCCGGAAACCGTGTCCATCACAATTAAGTCATCCGGCTTCAACTCACCAACCCGCCGGAAGAACGTGTCACGATGCGCCGCCACGGCAACATTGCCGGGCTGGCCGGGCATTGCTGTCCCTGGAATATGTCCCACCGCGCGTCGCAGCGTGCCCGTGCTGACGCCTTCGTCCACCATGGCGGTCAGGCCCAGCGACGGAATCTCAATTTGCGCAAGGGAAGTCCCTTCCGGCAATTGCTGATGACGAGGGACGATTGCGCCGGGGCGTGCTGTCGATGGTTTGATCGAAGGGTTGATCGGCAGCGTCCTCAACTGCTGAAAGCTGGTTGATTCCGCGGCTTGGTGTCCGGCCGAATTGCCCTTCACGAAAAAAAACCAGCACAGACATGCTGTTCCAACCACTAGAAGCAGCGCCTCAATCGTGCGCACGACTCTACGTAGGCCTGCTTTCGTCTCTGACATGTTTTGTGTGTTTGGATCCACTGCGGTTCCCAATGGCCGTGGGCGATTCATCCAGTCCATGCCGTCGCGTTTCCCCTTCGCGCCGACATTACATTATAGCGCAAATTAAAAGGGACTGGCGCCCATTTGTGCAAGGCGCCAGTCCCACAGCATTGCAACGCAGTTTAGGACAAGCTGCGGCTATAACGGCGTAGTCCGACAAATGCACCCAGAGACAAGAGCCCGATCAAGGCAATCAAAGGCTCGTTGCTTCCGGTTTGGGGAAGCGGCGCGGGCGCAGGTGCTGCTTCCGGTGCGGGAGCAGGCTCAGGAGCAGCCTGGGGTTCCGGCGCAGGCGCTGGGGCCGGCTGTTCTGCTTCCGGCTCCGGTGCGGGAGGCGTATAGGGCTCTTCGGCAGCAGGTACGTCGTAGTGGTTTACCTGAGCCAACTGCACGGCTTCCGTCTTCGGATATACGAATTCCTGACCGGCATTGTCGCCAGGATAGAACCATTCCTTAATGGCCATGGGCTGTCCGTCGGGCCGCTCGTCATAAGTAATGACCGTCTTGCCGACCGGCTTGACCTTCGAATCGCTGATCGATAGGCAGGTGGTGATCAGTTTTTGTCCATCGGCACTCCAGATTTGGACAACGTGCTTATCCATCGAGCTATTCATTAGCTTAAACACGTATGTTCCCGCGGGCAGTGTCATCCCCGGAACCTGTACCGGCTCGGAGAAGGTGATGATTGTCTTCTTATTCATCTGGTCCGCGCGTGCGCCTGGTGCGGATGCCCCACAGAGCGTCACGACTGCCAGCAAAGCGATAAGCGGTAATCTTAGTGCGAACATCTTCATTTTCCGTTCTCCTTTTCAATTTTGGCCAGGGCCAGCCCCCCAGAGAAACTCCCCAGGATGCGCCACCATTTTAGCCACATCGACACATTTGAGCAATACCTCGTTGTCCTATTTGCCATCGGGGAGACACGGTATGCGTGACACCCCGCATGTGGCTGTGAACACCGGGCTTCCGGAGCGCAACGGCAATCGCGCGTCCTTTCCCCGGCATGCCCGCACGACCGAAACCGCCCGGTCACAGCCAGCTTGATCTCCTAGGATCTGCCGAGACCTTGAAGATTAACGCTCTGCGGGCTGGTGGGATCATCGTCAGAGATATCCATGGTAGCCGACCGGTTTCCCTCAGCCTGGGGCGTGAAAGTGACCGTGATAGTGCAACTACTGTTGGCGGGCACGCTGGTTCCGCAGGTATTCGTCTCGGTAAAATCGCCGGGATCAGCGCCGCCGAGGGTGATTCCCCCGATGCTAAGCGCATTCCCCAGGTTTTGAAGCGTTACGGTTTTGGGTGGAGCGGATTGGCCCACCGGCTCCCCTGGAAAGGTCAGGTTGAGAGGCGTTACCTTCACCGACGTTATGCCAATGCCCTTGAGCGTAAGCGTGGTCTCGCCGCTAATCGTATTGTCGGAAATGACCATGGTGCCGGAACACTGCTCCAGAGTTTCCGGTGTGAAGGTAAGGTTAAAAACGCAGGTGCCGCCGACAGGGACACTGGAGCCGCAGTTGTTCGTCTCAGCAAAATCGGAACCCTGGCTTCCAGTAAAGGTGATGGAGTTGATGACGTAAGGAATCGTGCCGATATTGGTGAGAGTAACGTTCTTTGCGGCGCTTGTAACGCCAAAGATCTGCGCGCCGAAGGAAATGTAATAGGACGACATCGTGATTTGTGCGACCGCCAAGCCCGTGCCCGTGAGAGCCACTATCTGGGGACTGGCGGGATCGGAATCGGTGATGAGAAGATCGGTGTTATAAGGAAGGCCCGCATGGGGCTGAAAGACGATGGAAATCGTGCATTGGCCGCCTGGCGCGAGCGAGCCGCCGCAATTATTGGTTTGGGAGAAGCCGGCCTCGGCGATGGCGATGCTGGTAATTGAAACTGCTGAGGTTCCGAAATTGTTCATGGTAACTGTCTGCGGAGCGCTCTGTTGGCCGACCTGAATGCTGCCGAAGCTCAAGCTGACGGTGGAGAGGCGAATGGATGTTGTCGGGACAGTGAGGTAAGTCGTGGAGGTCCGAGTGTTGCTTCCACTGTTTGCAATGACGGTAACCTGATACGTGCCCGGCACAGTGTTCGTGGCTGCCTTTATCTGGAACGCTACCGTGCCGTTCATGTTTACGGTGGGTGCCGAGAACGTGGCGGATAAGCCCGGCACTTCGGAAATGCCGTCGTAGGTTAAATTCGCCGAATCAGAGTAATCCAGCGGTATGGCCGCATAAGTGTAGGTCGCCTGACCCGAGGCGTCCAGCGTCAAAGACGGATCGCTGGTCACAAACCAGAAATCCGGCATGTCAGGAGCTACTGAGCACGCAGACGGAGGGTCCTGCTGCGGCTGTCGCCACACGGAGTTCTGGTCCTGCAGGCTGGCCTGCTGCCAACCGGCAAGATTTGTCGTTGTGGCCGGGATGGTAGTGGGAATGACAAAGGTCATGTCGGTGGCCGAATTCCACCAAGTGTTGTAATTCGAGGTGAGAGTGCTCTGAAACAGGTTCCAGTCCGAGCCACCTAAGTAAGAATCGTACAACTCGTACTGCACGTTATCCGTTCCGACAAAAGTGTTGTGAGTGCTCACAAAGTTTTTATTTTGCATGATTTGATATTGGCCCGTCTGCCAGTCGACGTAGGGAATGCCGCCGGGGATGCCTTGGACGGTGATGCCGGTGGCGCCATTGCCGTAAAGGACGGAGTCGGTCAGCGTCACATTGTCGGAATCCCGCAGCTCGAAACCGCCTTCCGCGTAAGTGGGCAAATAGGCTTCAAAGCCCGGGACGGCGTTGTAGCAGATGATAAAATTCGAAAGATTGATGGGACCATCGCTCTTCTCAGCCATCACCCCGTTTCCCAGGTTGTGGCGTGCCGCTATGGAAGATGCATTGAGGTTTTCAAAACTGGTGTCGTAATGCGTACCGTCGCCCAGATTGTAATCCATCGCCACGTTCTTGTATGTGGCCACGTGGTCGCCAAAGGGATAGATACCGGCGGCAGCCCATTGAGTGAAGGCTCCCTGTTCGCCGCGCCAGTCGTTGTAGGAAGCATCGATATTCTGCCAAAGGCCGTTGAGAGTTTCATCCGTGGCTATGCCTCTTTCGCCATTATGATTGGCAATGACATTCTGGACGGTGTAATTAGACTGCGGATCCTGGGGATCCGTGGTGAAGATGTGGAGTCCCGAGGCGTTATTCCAAATGAAGGAGTCGGTGTCATACAAGACATTCAAGGAAGCGCCGAAATTCATCTCGACGGCTCCATTGCCGACGCAATCGGCGGAATATTCGAAGGTAAGGCCGCGAAGGACGACGCCATTTTTAAGACTGATTACCCACAAGTGATAACGGTCGGCCACTTCAACGTTAGCGCTATTGGGATCGACGCCGGAGGGAGGCCACAAATAAATCTGGCCCTGCGTTCCATCCACGTAGAAAGTGCCTTGGGCCATCTGCGCGAGCGAAAGAACCTGGGTCATGTGTGCGCCGTTCACAAAGGCCATTTCCCGCCGCAGAGTAATGTCCGGCTGGGGAGGAGCGCCTCCCACCAGGGGCGTACATAGAGCGAAGTTGTAAGTCCATGCGGTGGAATAAATACTGGGGTTCTGGGAAGTGGGCGACCAGTTGGTATAGGGATCGGCGCCGGAAATAAAAACGGTGCCGGGCGTGACCGCCTGAAAGGTTTCCGGCAAGGCCGTATCGTTCGTCAAGCCGCGAAGGTCTATGTTCTCGCGGTACAGGCCCGGTTCGATGTTCACCTGCGTACCGATGTTGTTCTGATTGTTCTGCTCTGCCAGCTCCACTGCTTTCCCGATTGTTTTCAGAGGCAGCTGCTCTGTTCCGGGATTGCTGTCGCTGCCGGTATTTACGTTCACGTAAAGAAAGGCTGTTTCCAGGCTTTCGTTGATGTTTGCCTGTGCTTTTGCTAGTCCTTCGGTAAGAAAAAGGCACAACACCAATGCCAAAATTGCTCGTTGTATATACATGCATACCCCCATGTCCCATGGATGGGAACCCAATATTCGTCGAATCAATCGTGAATGTTACGGGTTGAGGGCTGGGGTGAACCCTGCTACTGGATTCCGTTAGACTGGGCAGTCGGGAAACCCAATAGTGCTACAGTGATCGCATTAAAGCTTAAACAGAACCGAATGGAAAACAGGGTAATGAATCCTGTTTGCAATCCTAAGCCTGCAATACGGATGCTATTCTTACCTGCTAACAGTAAGTTTGTCAAGTCTCTTTGATGTAACGGGTGCTAAAAATCTGCAGGCGAGCGAACGAGGGTGAGGAGGGCACGACGGGAGGAGGCATCCTGTGCAGGCCGGCGAGACATGTGCAACTGACGATACGCCGGCCATTAGAGCGCCCCCCCGTTCTTTAATGTAAACGCAAGCATCGCATCTTTAGTCCTGCTAGCTTCCGGAGCCCTGAACAAATGCAGCTTGTGTGCCCACCGAGTCTGTGACTTGCACGGTTGCGGCGTATGTCTTCGACGCCGGCGGTGTAAAGGTCACGGTGATTGTGCAATCCGCTCCGGCGTTCAGCGTTGCTGGGCAGGTGTTGACCTGGCTGAAATCCGCCACGGAAGGTCCACCCAGGGAAAGAACGACATTCGTCAATGATGAGCCGGTCGAGTTGGTGAAGATAAAGGTTTGCGACGCGCTATGGCCAACCGTCACGCTGCTGAATACAAAATATGCCGGCGAAAACTGCGGTGGAGCAACCGGAGACTGGATCAGGATGCTCAACGTATTGGCGAATTCATCCAGTGCGACGATATCCAACCGCCCGTCATTGTTAAAGTCGGCTATTCCCAGAGCGTCCACCTGTCCCGCCACGGGCAAAAAGGTCGGAATCTTTTGCAGGCTTCCATTGCCGTTTCCATAATAGATATCCAGCATGAAGCAGGAGAAATTCGGGACGATCACATCCAGCTTTCCCGTATTGCCCATGTCAGCGATACCCACCACATAGGAGGGAAAGAGGCCCGATTTGTAAGTCTCAGTGTTCAAAAATGTCCCGTTTCCCGCGTTCAGCAACACAGTGATGGTAGAGCCACCATTAGTCGTCACCAAATCCGGAAAGCCATCACCATTGATGTCTGCTACGCCGATAGCATTGGGGTCCATCCCGGTGGGGTAGTTCTGCGCGTTCTGAAAAGTGCCATCTCCGTTGCCGAATAGGATGGAAACCGTATTGCTGTAATTATTCACAGCCGCGATATCCAGCTTTCCGTCGCCGGTGAAATCTCCCAGCTTCACGTCAATAGGCAATCCCTGCACCGCATAATTCACCGGCTGCTGGAAAGTGCCGTTGCCGTTCCCCAAAAGTACAGCCACCTCCTGGTGTAAATAGTTGGGAATCACTAAGTCCAAATTTCCATCGAAGTTCACGTCGGCCATGGTAATGGACTCCGCCGCGACTCCTGTAGACGTATTCATTGCCGGCTGGAACGTGCCGTCTCCATTGCCCAACAACACGGAGATGCTTTGCGAGCTGAGATTGCCCGTAACCAGATCGAGCTTGCCGTCGTTATTCACGTCTCCCACCAAAATGTTATAAGGATTGCCGGCTACGGCGTAAATGTCGCTCGGCGTGGGTGTCTGAAATGTCCCATCGCCATTACCGAAATAGATGGCCACAGTGTTGCTCATGTCATTGGAAATAGCCATGTCGAGAATGCCATCGCCGTTAAAATCCGCGATCGCCACGCCTGTAGGATTTCCGCCGGTCGTCTCCACATCCGTACGCGAGGTCCCCACAGTGGTGTTCGGAGTGTTCACTGGGAACCAGGTAATGTTCGATTGGGCCACTGAAGCATTAGTCACCGTTACCGCGGCCGTACCTGCCTTGGCGAAATCCGAGGAAAGAATCGTGGCCGTGAGCTTGGTGGAGCTCACAAACGTTGTGGCCCTGGCACTACCGTTCCAGTTCACCACGGAGTGTGAGGTGAACCCAGTGCCAAGTAGCGTGAGCGTCAGATTGCCCCTTCCCGGCATGGCGGTATCCGGAATCAACGGATTCTGGACGAAAGGAACCGGAGGCTTCTGCGCCCGGGCTCCCGCGCTCAAAAACAATAGCGGCAAGATTGCCAGCCCCAAAGCAAGCAGCCTGCGCATCATTGTTGCGCAATTCCTGCCGCTGGTTGTGTTTGAACGAATCAAAACATTCTGCATAGCCACGCAATCCATTCGAATTCTCCTTGTATTCTGCAATATCTTTTGCGCTCAAACCCGACGTCAAACGGGGAATGGAGGCCACTCCAGCAGAGCGTCGACAACACAATTTGATCCCACAATCGTAAGTTCGGCTAACATCCAATCCGGCCAGCGAATCCACAACACGGTTGCAATAGCAGTGAGACGGTAGGGGGAAGCGCCCGGTTACGTGAATTTCATTTTACCGTAACTGCGCTTCCCCGGAACTGCTGAGATATTTATATCCGCGAAAATAGGGCGCGGCTATGGGGTAAAAGTACCACCAAAGTAAAACCACGCGGACGGGTAAGATGGTACCGGAGAGCCCTTACGTCGCATGCCCAGGGCGTTCCGATGCCATGGTCTGAAAAAGTCCCGCCAGCGCCTAGAACATGAATCGCGCGGAAAATTGGAGGACCCGCGGAGGATTGAGCGGGTTGACTTCCTGCAGGGTTCCGAAGTTTCCCGGCCCGGAATTCGGCACCAGAAAACAAGTCTGGTTCAGCGAGACGCCATCGCCGCAAGGATATTTCCCTTGTTGGGTTCCGATGGGGTTGTACTGCGCCTGGTTGACGCCGTCGCCGTTCTGGACATAGAGGTTTGCGTGGTTGAACAAGTTGAATGCTTGCGCCTGCAATTGCAATTGGTAGCGTTCGGTGATGCGAAACGTCCGCGCCAACGATAAATCGATTTCCTCGATCCATGGGCCATAGAAAGAGTTGAGACCCACGCCTGGAGTGGGGCCGGCGCCGTCAATTCCCAACGCGGTATTGGCAGTGGCCTGATTAAAGGCGGTGTCGTTGAGATTGCCGTCTGCTCCGGTGCAATCGCTGAAATTCAGAGCGCCGCTGACGCTGGTGCAAGCCGGGCTCAGCAGGGCAGCGTAGGGCCGGCCGGAGCTAAACTGCATGACGCCGCT